>ERZ791840.402-NODE-402-length-30190-cov-2.643239_pt1 | contig 30190 bp, 26 predicted proteins | sample MGYA00510291_ERZ791840 | MGnify/ENA primary metagenome ERZ791840 (study PRJEB30046, sample SAMN00715256) | human gut metagenome | study: EMG produced TPA metagenomics assembly of the A metagenome-wide association study of gut microbiota in type 2... | reverse complement strand
CCGCCGTACTTTTTCTTCTTTCATCTCCAGCTCATTCTGATTCTCATCTAAAAACCGGATTGATGTATTTTTCCTGTTATAATACCATCCCTCGATTGAGAAGCCTTTCTCTTCCATATTCACTTTATCAATACTATTTGCCTGCCATTTTTCCAGTTTTTTCAACTCACTGACTGCAAATGTCTTCATCTTTTCTTCTTTTCCACGGTACGACTGTGCTACCTCCAGTCTGGATGCCTCTCTCCAGTCTTTTGGAAGATGTACCCAGAAAAAAAACTGTTTGGTAATAAGTCTTTTTTTTATCTTGCGGAATTTCATTGGGTGAAGACGAATTCCATCCATTGTATAAAACATTTTCTTACCATCCAGCCGGATCTCAATCCGGTTTCCATCCGGTCTGTTTTCCAGAAAATATCCTGTAATAAGCAATCTGTCTTTTTCTCTTACATGAAATCGACATGCCACAATATAAAAAGCATTTTCCATTTTCAAGTCCTCTCTTCCATACTATCTGGAAAATAACCAGTTCAAAAGCTGAAAGAAAACACAGATGTACAATACTAATAACATAAATACACAAAATGTTTCTATATCAAACCGATATGTAACCGTCTTTAAAATTAAAGTTCCTTCACTTTCTTCACTATTTATTTTCAAATTTGTTCCTTCTTCTGATGTCTTTTCTGCATAAAGTGCAAGAAAATCTTTCTCAAACACTACTTTATACGCCTTCCCTCTGCATCTGCTGACCGTATCAAACGAAAATTCATTGAATTTGCCCGTTTTGATTTTTCCTGCCTTCTTCACAGATTTTGCAACAATTTCTCCATTTTCACAATCCTGAAGATAAACTCGAATCTCTGCTTCCGGATCTTCCTGCAAATTCTGACATTTCACCTGAATTCCATCCAGCGAATCTTCCTCACAGATAAACTCCTGTGTTATCTGATTCCGTGATCCGTCCAGCATGATATACTGATCATTTTCAACCGTCCGGTCATAAATCGCATGGGTCTTATGGATATGTCCATAAATAAATGCAATCAGAATCAGTATAATGACTGCTGCCATCTTTTTTATTTTTTTCATTTTTCCCTCTTATTCTGCTTCCTGATATTCCCTGCACAATTCATCCGCGTCTCCGATACTGTGAACCCTGCCATGCTCCAGCCACACGATCCGACTGCACAAATTTCTCACCTGCTCCATATTATGCGAAACAAACAAAATCGTAGCTCCATTCTCCTTCATCCGGTTAATTCTTGCTTCACATTTCTGCTGAAAATGGAAATCGCCTACCGATAATACTTCATCCACGATCAGAATATCCGGCTGTCCGATTGTTGCTACCGCAAACGCGAGACGCGAAAACATTCCCGATGAAAAATTTTTCACCGGTACATCCATAAACTGGTCCAGTTCTGAAAATTCTACGATTTCTTCATAATGCTCCTCCAGATATTCTCTCGTATATCCAAGAAGCGTCCCATTCAGAAATACATTTTCTTTTGCAGTCAGGTCAAAATCAAACCCTGCTCCCAGTTCAATCAGAGGTGCGATCACACCAGAAGTCTTAACACTGCCGCGGGTTGGCTTCATGACACCTGCAATGATTTTCAACATCGTGCTCTTTCCACTTCCGTTTACACCGATTAGTCCCAGTGTTTCTCCTTTATAGACCTCAAACGACACATCCTGCAATGCCCAGAAATCCTGATAGGTAATTTTTTTCTTTACTCTCTGTATAAAATATTCTTTAAATCCGTCAAATTTCTCTGATGCCAGACAGAATTTGATTGAAACATTCTCTACTTTTACGATTACTTCATTCTCCATTGTTACTCCTACAAATCAAAGATGAATCCGTCCTGATTCTTATAAAAAACCCAGCATCCCACTCCAAGACACAGTACAGCTTCTGCTGCTGTCACCAGAAGCATCACCAGACCTGGAAGTCTGCCATAGATCACAACATTCCGGAACATGATCAGAATACTGGTCAGAGGGTTTATCATTACCAGATGGTATAACCATTCCGGCAGAATCGACATTGGATAGATAACCGGTGTCAGATACATCAGCACTGCCATCAGCACCGAATACAAGTGCAGAACATCCCTGTATTTCACCGCAATCGTCGCCAGAATCAGTCCAATCCCCAGAGCCAGAACCACCAACAAAAAAAGTGGCACAACTGAAAGAAGCATTGTCCAGTGAAGCTCCGCACGCATACCGATCATGATCAGAAATAACGCTGCACAGGATGCCATCAGATTGATCAGACTGGAACACACCCTTGACATCACGAATACATATTTCGGTACATACACCTTCTTTATCAGAGATGCACTCCCGATAATTGCTGACATTGCATTTGTCGTAGCGTCATTGAAAAAGTTAAAAATAACCTGCCCACATAACAAATACAACGGAAAATTCTCTATATCAAATTTAAACAGATTTGAGAAAACGATGGATAAAACCGTCATCATAAGAAGTGGATTCAGCAGTGTCCATAAAACCCCCAGTATGGAACGCCGGTATTTCACCTTCACGTCTCTTGAAACCAGTTCTTTTAAAAACGGCTTAAATTTGACAAAATTATGAATATAAACTGACATATTTTCTTCCCCTTTAAATTATAATTATATTATTTTTTCAGCCTTTATTCAATCAAATCGCTTACACTTATCATTGATTTTCTCTATTTCTTTTATTGATTTTCCGAATAAGTAAAGGAGTCTGCATAACGCAGACTCCCTAACGGACATCCTTATATAATTTTGCAATCTCTTCTGCCGGAACACCATCCCGGTACATGGCTCTCAGCCGGTTCATAAGCCACATTACTTTCAGCTTTTCGATTGTATTTCCGCCGAATCTTCTGTCTGAAGTATAGATCCTGTGTCTTGTCATCCCAAGCGGAATCCCTTTTTCTTTGAGTGTCAGTGAAAACTGATAATCCTCCAGAATCGGCATCTCCGGAAATTTTCCCACTTCAAAAAACAACTTCCGGTCAATGAAAATCCCCTGGTCTCCAAACATTACTTTTCTGTCTTTAATCCTGCGATTGGAGATCACCCTGCAGGTGAACATAAAAAAATTATATGAATGAAAGGCAATTCCAAAACACCCTGTCCGGTATTTTTTCATTACAGTCTCAATCTCTTCTAATGCTGTAGGTGGAACTTCACTGTCGCAGTGTAGGAAAAAAAGTACATCTCCACTGCTTTCTTCCGCTCCCATGTTCATCTGCTTTGCCCTTCCTTTCGGGGACTGAATCACCGGATACCGGTCCTTCAAAAGTGCCAGTGTTCCATCCGTGCTTCCCCCGTCTACAAACAGAATCTCACATCTTTCATTCAGCGGCTCCAGTGTCTCCATCAGCCTTTCAATTGTCGATTCTTCATTGTATGTTGGTATAATAATTGATATTTTCATCTCTACTTCACGGTTTCAATTTCTACGTTCATCCAGGTATCATACAGGTTTCTCCGGAACTCGTCCGCATCTCTGATCACCGGGATCTTGAGAGTGCAGTTCTTTTTCGCTTCATCCTCTGCCAGGATCAGTCTTCCCTTTGTAAGCTTTTCTGTTGACAGCTGCATGTCCACTCTCTGTATCTCAAAAAGTTCCGGATGCATCATGTAAGCAGCAGCAATCGCATCCCAGTTATAATATCCGGGAATTCCATATTCATCCCAGTTATTGTCAAACCAGTAATCCGTCTCATTCTTGATCAGCCTTACAACTCTCTTACTCAGATCCGAAAGCTCTCTTTCATACTCTTCTCTTGTAAAAAGTACCTTCAGGCAATTATTACCCGTAATAACCGCAACATCCGTTCCACTGGTAAGTGTCGTATAAGTTGCCAGCGGATCACAGGAGAAATTAAGTTCATCCATTTCCCGCTTTGCAAAGATCAGTGGTTCTGTTGTTCCTCCCATCAATACGATACTCTTCACCTGATGAAAGAACTCAAGATTGTGTTTCCAGGCCCCATAAAGATTTGTCACGGAACCCGTCACCAGAATTTCCAGCTCCCCGGCATATTTTTCTGCTATCTCGGCAAGATAATGTGCCGCTTCACTTTCGGTTTCTCCCGGTGTTGCTCCACCTTTGTAAACGCGCAACTCGTCATGCCCGATTTTCTTTACAAACTTCTTTGTATTTTCGTAAACCTTATCCAGCGTATTGTTCCCATAAGTTGTCGTCACTCCCAGGACCTCTGCTTCCGGATCCCCCAGAAGATACAGCAGTGCCAGTCCATCATCCACATCACACCCGTTAATTCCAAACGTACAGTCACAATCATGAATTATTTTTCGCATACCATTCTCCTTTTATCACTTCTGAAACAATATCCCCTGTCTTTCATCAATTTTGATGCCAACCGGTTCTCCTGTTTTTACCCCCAGTTTCATCCAGTCACGGTGAAGCATCCATACTGTCAGCTTTCCATCTGCATACTTCAACAGGATTTCTGCTGTTTCCCCCTCAAACATAACTTCTTCAATCTGATACATTCTTTCCGTCTCATCTACGGTCAGCGTGATCGCCGATGGTCGGACCATCAGTTCATACTCTCCTTCCGCTTTCTGCGTCTCAAATGAAACTGCCCGGCTTACGAATCTGCCATTCTTCACTTTCCCCAAAATATAATTTGTCTGTCCCATATAATCTGCCACCGCTCTGGACTCTGGATGGTAGAACATCCTCTCCGGCTTATCATACTGAAGCACTTCTCCAGCTTTCATCAGAGCGATCCGGTCAGACACCTTCATCGCTTCTTCTTTATCATGCGTGACCATAACGACCGTAAGCCCCATCTCATGATGCAGCTTTCTTACCAGATCTGCCATCTCGCACCGCAGATTCTCATCCAGGCTTGAAAATGGTTCATCAAGAAGAAGAATTTTTGGATCTGCCGCAAGCGCTCTTGCCAGCGCGACCCTCTGACGCTGTCCACCGGACATTTCCCGGATCTTACGCTTCTCAAATCCTTCCAGCTGAACAGCTTTTAACAGTTCTTCTACCCGCGCCTGCTTATCTTTTTTCGGGATTTTTTTCAGATCCATCGAAAAGCTGATATTCTGTTCTACCGTCATATGCGGAAACAGTCTGAGATCCTGAAAAACAATCACGGTTCCTCTTTTTTCCGGTGCAAGATTTGTAATCGATGTGTCATCGATCCGGATATCCCCTTCCTGCGTTTCAAGAAGACCTGCAATGCTTTTTAACAGTGTTGTCTTTCCGCAGCCTGAGGCGCCAAGAAGCGAAACAAATTCTCCCGTTCTAATCTCCAGATTTATATTCTTCAGTATTCTTGTCTTTTGTAAATCTACACAAAGTTCTTTAATTGTAAGACTCATGGGCTCCTCCTGCCTAATAATATTCTACTTCCTGTGCCTTTGTAAAACGTCCCACGATCCATTCCAGTATTCCAAACACCAGAAGCATGATCACCAGAAATATCACACTGTAAATGCTGGCAAAATTACGTTCTCCGCTTCCGAGATATGGAACCATGACGATTGCAAATGTTTTGACATTTCCCCCGCCGATCATCAACGTCAAAAAATACTGACTGAACGAAACAACAAATGCCATCGAAAACGCAGAAAGCATGACCGGAAACAGATTCGGAAGTGTCACTTTAAAAAACGCCTGAAGCGCACCAGCCCCCAGAACTCTTGCCTGCTCCTCCAGCTTTACCCCCATTGCTCTTGTTCCATCTTGCATCAGCGTAACTGCATACGGAAGAGAACAGATCAGATGGACAATAATGACTCCCTGAACGGTTCCGCTTAATCCACATTTAATAAAGGTAATCTGAACCCCCATCGCAAACACGGTTCCCGGAACAAGAAACGGAAGCATCGACATAAATGAAAACAGCCGCTTTCCAAAAAAGTCATAGCATTCCAGCGCCCTTGCCGCCATCGTTCCAATCACAACCGACAGGAAAGCAACCGACGCAGATATAAAAAGGCTGGATGTACAAAGCCGCGCAAGCTGCTGTCGGTTTCTCAGTATTCCCTTAACGGCTCTCATCGAAAATTTCTGTGGTATGAGCGACGGCCACGCCCATCTCTCAGTTCCCACCCAGACAAGGATTGTAAGGATCGGTACGATAACCAGGAAAATAAAAATGCCTATGATCAGGCCTTCCCAGATGTTCTTTTTTCTTTTCATCTTCCTGTTCCTCCTAACCTGCCAGCTTCTTCGTGCTCCGGCGAAGTAATATGTAATATAAAACTGCTGCAATCAGAGAGATCACGATCAGGATTCCATTGATTGCCATCGCATACGGTCGTGCCCGCAGATCCGGCTTGGTATATTCCAGATAAGCCAGAACCGGCAGCGCCTTTGGTGTCGTTGCTCCAAGTATGAACGGCAGCTCATATGCTCCAAGTGCAAATACAAAGATGATCAGGAAACCACTGAGCACTGTATTCATACATAAAGGAAGCGTTACTTTCATGAAAGCCTGAAGTTTATTCGCTCCAAGATTGGTCGCTGCTTCTCCAAGACTGCCATTGATATTCGCCATCAGAGCAATCACAAAATAGATTATGAATGGAATTTCCTTCCACAGATAAGCAAGAATTACGCCAAGTCCATATCTGTCATAGATCAGCATCGGAAACTGCTGCTGATCCGTAATCAGTCCTGCATTTGCAAGGATTCTCGCAAGGATTCCATTTTGCGAAAGAATGTTTACAATAAAGAGTGCCACAACAACATGGGGAACAATGATCGGAATCTGAACGATCCGCATAATGATTCCGCGCACTTTTCCGGCACTCACCAGAACTGCACACAGAAATGTTCCTGTTACTGTGGCAAGAAAAGCCGACATAAATGCAATGTACAGACTATATTTTAATGATTGCAAAAGATCCGGCCTTGTCAGTACCTCCTTATAATATTTCAGCGTCGGTTCCGTTAACCCAAAAGCTGGAATCACCCCTAAACTTTGGATGATTCCAGTTCCCAGACCAATAATAAAAACTACGCCTAATATAAGTTGCGGCACCAACAGTATATAAGGTGTCATTTTTTTCTTCATTTTATTTTCCTACTACTTCCTCTGCCCAGATCTCTTCGATGATCGGTACAAGTGCGGAAGGCATTTCCGGAAGACGTTTTGATAAAAGTTCATCCTGAGAGATTACTCCCTTACCGATTTCAACTTTATCAAATGCTTCTTTCTGTGTATCGTTTAATTTGTTGTAATCTACAACCGGAATGGTACGGATCTCTGTGAAACGATCTGCCTGTACTTCTGGATCCATCATCTCGTTGATTGCTACCTGGGCTCCTGCTACGTTTCCTGAATTTGCTGCAATTGCAATGTAATTTGTATTTCCAATTGTTCCTTTATCGAACTGGAAGGATTGAGATGTTTCTGTGTAAGTACCATTTTCAATATTGGTAGCTGTTGAATATGCACTGTAAGAGATATCCATTACAACTTCTCCGTCAGAGTACATATTGGTCAGTGCCGTAGAATCCTTCGGGAAAGTCTTTCCTTCATTCCACAGGTATGGATTCAGTTTACGCAGATATTCAAGAGCTGGCTCAATTGCTGCTTTTACAGTCTCTTTATCAGCTTCCATATCCATGAACTGTTCATATCCGCAGATATCGTAAATCACATTACGAACAAATGCACTTCCTGTAAAGTCAGGTAATGCAGGATAAGTTACTTTTCCTTTGTTCGCTTTGCAGAACTCCATGAACTCATCTGTGTTTGTCGGAAGATCCGGTGTTACTGCTGTATCTGCAATCATAACAAGCTGTGCTTTTCCGTATGGAGCTTCATATCCCTCAATCGGAAAGCAGAAGTCTGCATTTGTCTCTTCATCATCTGTATCAATATAAGACTTGAAGTTCGGAAGTTCATCTGCAAACGGTCCGTAAAGCATGTTGTTTTCTTTACAGGTCTTGAAGTTTTCTCCATTAATCCAGATCATATCGATATCGCCATCTTTTTTATCTGTTGAAATTTCACCGGAAAGCTGACTTAAAATTGCATCAATATCCATCGGTACACGTTCCAGTGTGATGTCATATTTTTCTTTCAGACGCGGTGCATAGTAGTTGTCAAGCCAGTCATTTAAGCTGTCATCTCCGCCCCATCCGTAAAATGTAACGGTTGTACCCTTGGCTGCATCCACCATTTCATCGAAGCTCATATTCTCTACGGCTTCGGTTGTCTGCTTGGTTTCTTTGTTGTCTGCTTTTTCTGTCTTTGCGCTGTTTCCACATGCTGTTAAGGAAAACGCCATCACAGTACTTAAAAGCAGAGCTGCAATTCTCTTTTTCATTAAAATTTTCCTCCTTCATTTTCTCCGTCCTTCATTATAACAAATTATTAACAAAAAGCACGCTGTTTTTCATTCCTGCTTTGTTGCTGCCCCTCAACACTTCGTTTAGCTATTGTAATTTTCTATATACTTATAGAATTTTTCTACCGATGATTCCATTGCTCTGTCCTTCAGCGTAAGAAGACCGATTTCCCAGATCATATCATCTTCTGCGAAAGGAATCATGACCAGCCCCTCTGTATTCATATCTTCATGGACAAAGTCAATCGTCACAGAAATCCCTCTCTTCAACCGGCACATTTTATAGCAGAGATCAAATCCATTTGTCTCAAATACAATATCCGGTTCAAATCCCCGGTTCCAGCATCTTCTCTGAATAAACTCATTGAGTTTAAAACTGCTGTTTTCAAGATAAAGAGGCTCGCCTTCCAGATCCAGAATAGTTGCTTCTCTTTTTTTCGCCAGAGAATGTCCTTCATAGACCAGAAGCCCTAGACTGCATTTTTTTAAACTTTTCATATCAAAACAATCTCCTGCAAATGGTCCGATCGACAATGCCACATTTCCTTCTTTGTCAAGCAGCATTTTCTCTACGATCCGATCCGGATATTCCATATAAGAAAATGTCACATTCGGATATTTCTTCTGAAATTCCAGAATACAGTCTGGCGTCAGGTAACGCAGGATATCATAGGCAACCAGAAGTTCTACTGTCCCTTCCTCACTCGCACGTATCATATCAATTTCTTTTTTCAATTTGTCATATTCGCTAAGAACCGTATTCGCATAATCATACAGCCTCTGTCCGCTCTCTGTCAGTTCTATCCCGGAGGCAACCCTGTCAAGCAACGTACATTCCAGTTCATTTTCCAGATTTTTCAGTACACGGCTGAGTCCCTGTGGTGACATAAAAAGCTCTTTTGAAGCCCTCGCAAGACTTCCTCTTTGACAAATAATCCGAAATTCCTCTAATTCTTTAATCGTCATTCTTTTCCCACGACTCCCCTATTTAAATTTACATTTTGCCCGATTCAAAATAGGTGTTTTCCCAAGAGGTACCTTTTCATCGATTCCCATAATAAGCGGTAGCAAATGCTTTGCATCTTCATATCCTCTCCTTCTGAAACTACAGATGCACGAAGCGCAATATGTATAAAGTTCTGGCTCCCTCGATGCTTTTACACGGTCTGTCAGTGCCTGTGCCACATCCGCTTCTTTTCCAGCTGCGCATCCACCAAGCCCGCAACACTGTACATCTCTGAATGCATCTTCTACCTTTCCGACAAGGAATGGTTTCATATCATATTCAAACTTTCTGTCTTTTCGATCCGGACATGGATAATACATTGGAATCCTTTCTTTTTGATAAATATTTCCAATTTTAAGCTCTGTCATTTTTTCGTAAACACTGATAATCTCTGCATCCAGTCGTCCTTTTAAAAAATAATAGCAGTTAGGACATGCCATGATCACCTGTTCTACTCCTGCCTCTTTTAATTTCCAATTGATTCGCTCAATGATCCCCGCTGCCTCTGAAACAAGTCCCAGTTCTTCAATCGGTTTCCCACAACAGTCATATACAACTCCCACATCATATTTTGCGAATTCTTCCACCAACTTATCTGTCGTTTTCGGAAAAAAAGACGGGAAATTACATCCCGTAAAAAAAACTGCTTTCTTTTTTGAATGGCGGTAATTTGCAAATTTGTACGGATTCTTTTCTAAGAGCAGCCCGTCATATGAATTATCAAGAAGCTTCCCACCTCCGTCTTCAACCAATTTTCTCCGACTGGCAAGTGCAATCTCTTTTCCATCAATTCCTTTTGGACAGACACACCCGCAGGTTCCACACAGGAAACAATGATATGCCAGCTCCGGTTTTTCTTTTAATACCGGCAGATCAATTCCGTATTTTTCCAGAAACAGACAACTTCTGGTACATTTTCCACAATGGATACATGCATCCAAATCCCACTTATTCATAATTTTTATCCAGCTTTCCTTTCAGTCCCAGTTCCAGATAATCAATCGTAATTGGACAGTTACAAATTGCTCCCTTTTCAATATCCTCATACAGGTGGTACAAATCTCCCTTATCATCCACATCATAATACATCTGACCTACCGCCGTAGAGAGCTTCTCATTTCTCATGTGCTGTAAGGTATCATAAATAACTGTATTCGTTCCGTATCGTTCAATTTTCCATATAGAATCATATTCTTTTTTCATTCCGATCAGATAGTACCCTCCATCAAATGTAGGATGAATCACAATATCTTTTCCCCCAAGATTATCAAATGCATTTTTCAGTGTTTCCGGGTGAATCTGCGGAATATCTGTCCCGATCAGAATTACTTTCTCATACCCCATTCTCAGTACGATTCCAATCGCATTCTTCATCCTTTCACCAAGATTATCACCAAATTGTGGAAGACATACTGTCTCATTATCAAAAACTTGCTGTAGCAGCTTCTTTTCATCCTTTGGTGTAAAAAACACGAAAATATCCGCATCCACCTGCTTTGCTTTTTCATATATATCCTTTACAAAGCAGGCATGTAGACGCGCGCACTCTTCCCCAGTTAGAAAAGGCATCAGCCTGGTCTTTGTCTGTCCTGGTATCGGCACCCTCGTAAATAAAATAAGTGCATCTTTCATCTATAATATTTCCTCCAACATTTCAATCACACTTTCCACTACTTTAGGACAAAAATCCAGCATTCTGCCACTCGAAAGTGCTTCTTCAAGCTGTTCCGGAAGCGATACATCATAGCCTAATAACTCTTTGCAACTGTTTGTTGCAAACTTTTCCAGAAACAATGCTCTAAATTCTGCATATTTGTTCATCATTTCTTCTTTTTGCCGAAGCAGAGTATTCACATCCCAGTGTCCATATTTTAGTCCAACAGCCATGATTGCTCCGGTAAATGCACCGCATGTATCCCCATGCATCATTCCACCTCCAAAACAAGCCGAAACTTTATTCGCCATCTCTTCCGTAATCCCAAGTCTCTCTGTGAAATAAGACAGAACGACCTGAGAACAATCATATCCTTTTATAAATTTTTCCCGAATCATACTTTCTTCTATCATTTTTCTCTCTCCTTTGTCATCTTACATCACTTTTTCATTCTAACATCAAACCAGTCCTATTTCTATAGACTGTCTTATCGTATTTTACTATAATTTGCTTGTCTTATTTATAAATCAAATAATTCGTGCCTTTTACAAAGAAATCCCTCATCTGCGGTTTCCCGCAGATGAAGGATTTCTTTTACTTTATTCAATTCTTACAGTAATCCACCGATTGATAAGAATAACGGTGCAAATACAAGTGAAACAATTGTCATAAGTTTGATCAGGATGTTGATAGACGGTCCTGATGTATCCTTGAACGGATCACCTACTGTATCACCAACAACTGCTGCTTTATGAGCTTCGCTTCCTTTTCCGCCATGATGTCCTGTTTCGATGTATTTCTTAGCATTATCCCATGCTCCACCAGCGTTGGACATGAAGATTGCCATAAGTACACCTGTAACAAGTGCTCCGGAAAGTAATCCACCGAGGGATTCCACACCAAGAACGATACCAACGATCAACGGTACTACGACTGCCATCACACCCGGAAGCAGCATTTCGTGAAGAGCTGCTGTGGTAGAGATTGCAACGCATGATGTATAATCCGGTTTTTCTTCACCTTTCATAATGCCCGGTTTTTCACGGAACTGGCGTCTTACTTCTTCGATCATCTTGTATGCAGCCTTTGATACAGACTCCATAGTAAATGCGGAGAAGAGGAATGTAAGCATACCACCGATAAAGATACCGATGATTACTCTGTAGTCAAGAAGGTTGATTGCTTCAAGACCAACTGCCTGTGCATAAGATACGAAAAGTGCAAGTGCGGTAAGGGCTGCTGATCCGATCGCGAATCCCTTACCCATAGCTGCAGTTGTATTTCCTACTGAGTCAAGCTTATCTGTGATTTCACGAACAGATTCATCCAATCCTGACATTTCTGCAATACCACCTGCATTGTCTGCGATCGGTCCGTATGCATCAACGGCAACTGTGATACCTGTTGTAGAAAGCATACCTACTGCTGCAAGTGCGATTCCGTAAAGTCCTGCAACTGAGTAAGATACAAAGATACCTACACAGATCAGGAAAAGCGGGATTGCTGTAGATTTCATTCCTACCGCAAGACCACTGATGATTGTAGTAGCTGCACCAGTCTCTGACTGTTCTCCGATTCCCTGAACCGGTTTGTAGTCTGCTGATGTGTAGTACTCTGTGATGTTACCGATGATCACACCAACAACCAGACCTGCGATAACGGCAATTGCCGCACTCATCTTTCCGAAGAGTACATTACTCAGTACAAGTGCTACAACAATAACTACGATAGAAGCTGCATAGCTTCCCTTTGTGAGAGCTTTCTGTGGATTCGAATTCTCATCACCTTTTACAAAGAAGGTTCCGATGATAGAAGCGATCAGACCACATCCTGCGATCGCAAGCGGATAAAGAACTCCGGATACAGCTCCTGCTGCTGCTCCAAGAGTCAGTGCTGATACAAGTGAACCAACATAAGATTCAAAAAGGTCAGCTCCCATACCTGCAACATCACCTACGTTATCACCTACATTGTCAGCGATAACAGCCGGGTTACGCGGATCATCTTCCGGGATACCTGCTTCTACTTTACCAACAAGGTCTGCACCAACGTCTGCTGCTTTGGTGTAGATACCACCACCAACACGGGCGAAAAGTGCGATTGAAGATGCACCAAGGCTGAATCCTGAAAGCACATCTACGTTCTTTGTAACAATGTACACAAGGCTTACGCCAAGTGCTCCAAGACCTGCTACGCACATTCCCATAACGGCCCCGCCAGAAAAAGCAATTGATAATGCTTTATTCATTCCGCTTTCTTTTGCTGCGTTAGCAGTTCTTACGTTCGCTTTTGTAGCGACTGTCATACCACAGTATCCTGCAACTGTTGAGAAAAGTGCTCCAATTACAAAGCATACTGCTGTTACCCAGCTGATACCAAATCCGATCAGTACAAAAAGCACTACTACAAAAATGACCAGAATCTTGTATTCAGCCATGAGGAAAGCTCTTGCGCCCTCCGCGATTGCGCCTGCAATCTCTTTCATGCGGTCCGTACCTGCATCCTGTTTTCCTACTTTACCAGCAAGATATGCTGCAAATAATAAAGCAATAACAGCTGCGATTGGGACCAGATACATGTAATTATTCATTTCTTGTTCCTCCCTGAATTATTGTACCTCTAAAGACAATATCATAAAAAGAACAAGAATGCAAAACAATTTTTTAAATTTTCAATAAGTTTTATTTTGTTTATCTATAAGTGTGGTCTTTCTCTATGTTTTTAATTTGTATCTCACCGTCCACATTCCATTGGGATTTACACAATATCAAGATATGTTTTTTTCCGAGGTGCCGGAAAAGCAGCATCTAATCTGGCATATTCCTCCGCTGTCAGATGAACCTTTCCCGCCTCCAAGTTCTGCAGTACATGTTCTGCCTTTCCACTTCTTGGAATGGCAATCACATTTTCCTTATATAGAACAAATGCCAGAAGCACCTGCATTGGTGTAATTCCATGAATCCGCGCTACTTCCTTCACTGCACTGCTTTGCAGAAGATCTTTCTGCAGATCACCTGCCTGCGCCAGCGGACAGTATGCCATAAGTGGCACATTGTGTTCTTTTAGCCACGGAAGAAGATCGAATTCTACTCCTCTGGAGCCCAGATGATACAGCACCTGATTCACCACGCAATGATTTCCATTCGGCACTGAAAACAATTCTTCCATATCGTCTGTATCAAAATTCGATACTCCCCAGCTACGGATCTTTCCTTCTTTCACAAGCTGTTCCATGCATTCTACCGTTTCCTCAAGTGGAATCCCTCCTCTCCAGTGTAAAAGATACAAATCCAGATAATCTGTCTGTAGATTTTTCAGTGTCTGCTGCAGACTTTTGAAAATTTTTCTTCTTCCGGCATTATGCGGATATACCTTCGATACAAGAAATAACCTGCTGCGGTCATACCCTTGGATTGCCCGTCCGATCAACTGCTCTGATCTTCCATCTCCATACATTTCCGCTGTATCAATCAATCGTATTCCCGCATCAATTCCTGCTCTGAGTGCCGCTGTCTCTTCCGCGTCTTTGCTCCTGTTTTCTCCAAGAAACCAGGTTCCCATTCCAAGTCTTGGCATTTCCATTCCATTAATCAGTTTTATCTCCTTTTTATTCATGATTTCCACTCCCTGCATTTTGTTTTTCTGTTCCTTACAGTCTGTTTTTACTATACTGATGTAACCGGATTGCTCCATTGCTATGCAATTCCCGCAATTCTCGAACACCTCATATTATAGGAAATATCCCACTTTTTGCAAATGTTATAAGGGACATATTTTTATGTTTATTTATTCTTTTTATTATTTCTTATAACATTCTTTTTTTCTTCAATCCATGATACACTGGATTTATCATAAAATAAATTCAATGATAAGGAGATTAGAAATTATGAAAGTTGTAGTTGCAATTGATTCATTTAAAGGAAGTCTCACTTCGATTGAAGCCGGAATGGCTGCAAAGGAAGGAATCTTAAAAGCACACCCGGATGCGAATGTTGTCGTAAAACCACTTGCAGATGGTGGTGAAGGCACCACAGATGCCCTGATTGCAGGACTTGGTGGTGAGCGTATTGATCTTACAGTGACTGGTCCTCTTGGTACTCCGGTAAATGCACATTACGGATATCTGGCAGAAAAAAATACTGCCATCCTCGAAATGGCTGCCGCTGCCGGAATTATCCTGGTAAGAGAATCTGAAAAAAATCCACTTACTGCAACCACTTACGGTGTCGGTGAAATGATCGCAGATGCCATGGAACGCGGTATCCGCAATTTCATTATTGGAATTGGGGGAAGCGCAACAAATGATGGTGGAATTGGAATGCTTAAGGCACTTGGCTATCAATTTTCCGATAAAAATGGACAGGATGTCGGCGAAGGCGGACAGGCGCTTGAACGGGTATCTTCTATTATAATAGAAAAAGCTAACCCAATTCTCAAAGAATGCAGTTTTCATATTGCCTGTGATGTAACTAATCCACTTTGCGGAAAGAACGGAGCTACCTATATTTATGGTCCGCAAAAAGGTGTCACACCGGAAATAGCAGAAGAACTGGATCAGGCAATGAATCATTATGCTTCTGTTACCTCCAAATTTCTTCATAATGATTATGCATCTGCAGAAGGTGCCGGTGCTGCAGGTGGTCTTGGCTTTGCATTTCTCAGTTATTTAAATGCTACGCTGACTCCTGGAATCGATCTGATTCTTAACGCTGTCGAACTGGAAAAAGAATTAGAAGATACAGATATCACTGTTACCGGCGAGGGACGCCTCGATCACCAGACCGCTATGGGAAAAGCTCCTGTCGGTGTGGCAAGACTTGCAAAAAAATACGGCTCCAAAGTCGTTGCTTTTGCCGGAAGCGTCACCCCGGAAGCAACAGCCTGCAATGCGGCCGGAATCGATGCATTCTTCCCGATCGTCCGTGGAATCACAACACTAGCCGAAGCAATGGATCCCAAAAATGCAAAATCAAATATGACAACAGCTGTAGAACAGGTATTCCGTCTGTTATAGTTCTAACATTATTTACAAATTTCAGAGAGTGTTTTTGTATAGTTTTTACAGAAATACTCTCTTTTCTTTATGATTTTCTTCTTTTCCTACACTAGGCAAACAAAAGATTTCAGTGCTATCATAATATAAAGAAATGATTTCAATACTTTATGGAGGTTTTTATATTATGAAAAAAGCAGAACATTCTTTTCTTACACTGACCATCTGTGTGGTCGCAGCCATGTTTATCGGACTGACCGTCCTTGCCTGTGGAAAAACAACCGGCACAGATCTGTCCAGTCAGCCAAAAACACTTACCATCAACAACACAACGATCTACGACCTGACAGATCTTCATTTCATCTGTAACAATGATTCTTCATCAAATGAAGAGCTGTCACTTGTGAAGGCAGGTTCTTCCGAAACTGTAGAACTTCCTCGATCCAGTGTTTATTCTATCCATGTTTCCGGAAAAGCTGCAAATGGAACATCCTTTTCTAACACATTCTCCGGAACCATTGATAACAGTTCTTCTGTTACCATTTCTCTGGATGACTCTGCAAACCTCTCAGTGATCGCAAATATTGCAGATTAAGTTTTGCCGTAAACAATCCGCCTATGTAGTTTTAAGCAATGACAAATATGCAGGCAACTTCCATAACGCAAATTGCCTACATATTATCCATAAAGGGGCACTTTCCAAACTGAACTGGAAAGTGCCCCTTTATTTATCATGGCATATGATTTCGAATTGAGGATTTCTTATTTATCTCTTTCTACGGATACATTGGAGATTTTTTCGTAGTACTGTACAATTGCGCTGTGGTCTTCTTTTTCATGTCCGTCAGCTTTCAATGACTGCATGATCTCCATCAGCTCTGCTGTGATCGGAAGGGATGCATTGACTGCGTGTGCTGCGTTTAATGCATTGTTCAGATCCTTGATATGAAGTTCGATACGGAATCCCGGTTTGAAGTTATGATCCATCATCATTGGTGCTTTTGCATCAAGAACTGTAGATCCTGCAAGACCGCCACGGATTGCCTGGTATACCAGTTCCGGATCTGTTCCGGCCTTCTTAGCCAGTGTAAGTGCTTCTGATACGGCTGCAATATTGATTGCAACAATAACCTGGTTTGCAAGCTTTGCAACGTTTCCTGATCCAAGTTCTCCAACGTAGACAACTGATCCAGCCATTGTCATCAGAAGATCATAGTATTTGTCAAATGTTTCTTTCTTTCCACCAACCATAACAGAAAGTGTTCCGTCGATTGCCTTTGGTTCTCCACCACTTACAGGCGCATCCATCAGTTCGATCCCTTTTTCAGCAAGCTCTGCACCAATCTTCTTGGATTCAACCGGGTCGATTGAGCTCATGTCGATGACAACAGTTCCAGGTTTTGCGGTATCTGAAATACCATTTTCTCCAAGGCATGCTGCACGTACATGTGGTGAATTCGGTACCATTGTAATAATGGTATCACACTCTGCTGCTACTTCAGCACCGCTTTTTGCTCCCTTTGCTCCAAGTGCTACCAGTTCGTCGATAGATGACTGATTAAAATCATATACTACAAGATCATGACCTGCTTTCACCAGGTTCTTGCTCATCGGTTTTCCCATAATTCCAAGTCCAATAAATCCTACTTTCATGTCTAATACTTCCTTTCTTTTTACTAAATCATTTGCTTCATTGCCTCATGAAGAAGCTTGTAACTTTCTTCTGACTGTTCTACATATGGTGAATCGATCAGATATGCTTCCAGTGTGTCCAGATTTTTCTCTGTCGGTTCTACGCCAAGTTCCTTTAAGGAAAGCGGCATATCCATTCCTTTCATGAACAGTTTTAAGGCTTCTTTATCTTCACTCAGCCGGTTATAATAAAGCTGGGTAAATAACGCTACTGCTACGATTTCTCCGTGAAGTGCGCCCTTTGCTTCCTGTGTAAAATGCGTCCTCACTCCATCGTACATCATATGTCCCAAAGCAGACTGTGAAAAACTTTTTGTGATATTGGCGATCACCCCTGTTACCGCAATGTTAATAAAGGTAATATCTGCTACTGCTTTCGTAACTTTCTGCTTTCTGATATCTTCAATCGCCTGCGGTCCAAATTCTTCCAATACTTCATATGTGTATTCTGCCATCTTGTAAGCACTGAACAGATCAATTTTATTTTCTGTCAGATACATCTTTGGTTTGCCATTCTGGATCTCAATTTTCTTTGCCATTGCATCCAGAATTCCTGCTGCCGCATAGCGGATCGGGCATTTTGCGATCACATCCAGATCAACAAGCACTGCATCAATTTCATGTTCAAATCTCCAGCAGTCCTTTTTTGCACCTTCCGGTGTATACATGACACTCATCGTTGTAAATGCTGCGCAGGTCGCAATGGATGTCGGGATATTTACCACGCCACATCCGGCATACTCGCCGACTGCTTTTGCAAAATCCATAATGACTCCGCCGCCGATACCAACGATTTCATCACATCTGGCCTGGATACACTTTTCTGCATATTCTTTTGCTGCTTCATAAGAACAGGTTCCTGGATAGATTTCAAGCACATATTCCAGCTTTTCCTCTTCCATTCCCGGTACCAGTCGTTCCCTGACTGCTTCCCATGCTCTTTTTCCGGCAATGATATACGGCTTCTTTCCAAAACGGACAATTTCTTTTCCACATTCTTCCAGAAGATGTTCTTCCTGTCTGTATCTTCCTGCGCCAAACTTGATCGCAGGATCTAAAATAACTTTTTCCATTTTCTGCACTTCCTGTTTTACTGTCTGATCGGATGTCTCGGATCTTCTCCTGAAAGTACAAGATCTACATCCTTTGCAACATCCATTGCAATTCTTTCCATGCATTCCTCTGTGTTTGATCCGATATGCGGTGTCAGGATCACATTTTCCAGTTTGAAAATGTCATCTGTTATTTCCGGCGGCTCTTTTGCAAATACATCCAGTGCTCCGCCGGCAATTTGTTTTTTCCGGACAGCTTCTGCAAATTCGGATTCATTTACCACACCGCCACGGGAAAGATTGAGAAGAAATGCAGATTCTTTCATCTGTTCCAGTTCTTTTTTCCCGATCAGATTCTGGTTCTTAGCACCTCCCGGCACATGAAGGCTGATAAAATCGGATTCTTTTAAGAGCTGCTCTAAAGGTACTGCCTTTACATACTCCGGAATTTCTTTCCCTTCCGGTCTCGGGATGTAACTGATGACCTTCATATCAAGTCCGATCGCTGCTTTTTTTGCAACCATTTTCCCGATTTTTCCAAGACCGATAATTCCAAGTGTTTTTCCGGAAACATCCATTCCTTTATGTGAAAACTTGTAAGAAAAATTGTCTTTTCTCAATTCTGTTTCCATTCGTTTCACTTTCTTCGCAAGCATCAGGAGAAGTGTGATCGTCATCTCTGCCACGGAAAGTGCTGTGGTATCCGGCGAATATGTGGTAATGATGCCTCTTTCTTTTGCTGCTTTCACATCCAGATTGTCATATCCTGCACCATGTCTTGCGACAATTCGAAGCTTTTTCCCGTCTTCCAGAACTTCCTCATCCATTTTTGCAGTTCTGAGGATCATGGCATCACACTCTGCTATATCCCGGATCAGCGATTCTCTATCTGTCTGACCGCTTCCGCGGAAGATTTCATATCCCTGAAATTCCAGATATTTCTCTCCCGCTTCGGCGATTGGCTCTGGTATGTAAATCTTCATTCTATCTCACCAGACATGGCTTCTTCGGATCGAATTTCCATCCCGGGATCAGATACTGCATTCCAACAGCGTCATCTCTTCCACCGAGGCAGTTATCCAGGTAAAGCTGATGTGCTTTTTTCACCTGTTCCAGGTCCACTTCGATTCCAAGTCCCGGTTTCTTCGGAACTTCTACACATCCATCCACGATCTGAAGCGGTTCTTTTGTCAGTCTTTCCAGACCTTCCTGCCAGATCCAGTGTGTATCAAGAGCATTGTATTCACCCGGAACCGCTGCTCCAACCTGTGTAAACATTGCAAGTGAAATATCAAAATGGTTGTTGGAATGAGATCCCCAGGTATATCCAAAGTCGTGGCACATCTGTGCAACTCTTACGGAACCGCTCATGGTCCAGAAATGTGGATCTGCAAGGATAATGTCAACTGCCTGTGATTCCAGAGAATGTCCTACCTGACGCCAGTCTGTTGCGATCATGTTGGTTGCAGTCGGGAAACCTGTACGTCTGCGGAATTCGCTCATGATCTCACGTCCTGAGTAAACACCTTCCGCTCCACATGGATCTTCACAATAAGTAAGAATTCCTTCCATACCTTTTACATATTCAACTGCTTCTTCTAAAAGCCAGCCGCCATTTGGATCCAGATCGATTCTTGCATCCGGAAGTGTTTTTTTCATGGCACGGATTACATCCATCTCTTCATTTCCCGGAAGAACTCCGCCTTTTAATTTGAAATCCTTAAATCCGTATTTCTCTTTGGTAGCAAGTGCCATTTCAACGATTTTCTCAGCTGTGAGTGCTTCTTCATGACGAAGGCGATACCATGCACAGTCAGAATCCGGCTCCGAATCATATGGAAGATCTGTTTTGTTTCTGTCGCCTACAAAGAAGAGATAGCCAAGCATACGAACCTTATCTCTTTGCTGACCGTCACCTAAAAGTTCACATACCGGAACCTGAAGCTGTTTGCCAAGAAGGTCAAGACACGGCGCTTCAATCGCTGTGATCACATGAACCCCTGTACGAAGATCGAATGTCTGATTTCCTCTGACATCTTCTTCTCCTTTGGAATCCAGATGCTTCTTCACTTTCAGAAGCGTGCTCTTATATTCCTCTACTCTTGTTCCTTCAACGATGGAAATGCATTCTTCCAATGCTTTTGTGATCTTTTCTCCGCCTGGTACTTCTCCTACACCGGTTTCTCCGTTTTCATCATAAAGGACAACGATATTTCTTGTAAAATACGGTGCGTGTGCTCCGCTTAAGTTTAATTCCATACAATCTTTTCCTGCTACAGGATATACTTCCATTTTTTTGATTCGTGCCATTTTGATATTCCTCCTATTTTTTCCTTGTTCCTATCTATACCAGATTCATTTCAACAAGAACCTGATGGAGCTTTTCTTTCTCTTCCGGTTTCAATTCTGCGATCGGTGCCAGACATTTTCCTACCGGGATTCCTTCCTGCACAAGTCCTTCCTTGATAACTGCCGGGAAGGTTCCCATTCCACATGCGATACGAAGTGGTGCCAATGTAAACTGTGCTTCTAAAGCTCCTTCCAGATCACCTGCTACGTATTTATCATAAATATCTGCTGCAATTCTCGGTGCCACATTCGCACAGGATGCGATGGCTCCGGTTGCTCCGTAGCAAAGCGCTGCGTAAATCAGTGTATCTCTTCCCATTAATACCGAGAATTCTTTGTCTCTGGTCAGACGGATATACTCTGCTGCGTTTGTCATATCGCCGGTACTGTCTTTTACTGCCACAATGTTGTCAATGTCAGCAAGGCGTGCAACTGTTGCCGGCTCGATGGTTACATTTGTCTTTGGTTTGTTGTTGTAAAGAATGATCGGCAGTGTTGTACTTGCTGCGATTGTTGCAAAGTAATCGTAAAGTTCATCCTGCGTCTGTGATACAAACATTGGTGTCAGCACAGAAACTGCATCTACTCCTACCTCTTCGCAGATTTTGATCAGTTCGATCACGCCGCGAGTTGTAATATGGTTTGCTCCTCCATAAACCGGAACTCTTCCTGCTGTCTCATCTTTTACGGTTTCTAAGATTTTTCTGTATGTGTCATTATCAAATGCATAGAATTCACCGGTTGTTCCAAGTGGGAAAAGGCCATGTACTCCATTTTCAATCAGATGATTTACCATCTGTCTAAGTACAGGATAATTGACTTCTCCGTCCTCTGTAAGTGGTGTGATGATCGGTGGGATAATACCCTTTGGTACAAATTTCATAATTATTATCCTTTCTACTAATAATTTATTATTAATGGAAAACTAACTGCAAAACAAAAAGTTCAACGACTCCGACTGCTGCCATGATAAATGAAACTGCTGTTTTACATTTCACCTGATCTTTCAGTTCATGGAGTCCGAACATTCCATTGAATACCCAGAATCCGCTGTCATTAAAGTAAGAGAATGAAATCGCTCCTACACAGCAGGAAGCTGCAAGCAAGATTGGTGAAACACTGATGGATGCCATAAGCGGTGCTGTAAGAGATGCTGCTGTTGTGATGGCAACTGTTGCTGATCCAAGGGCAAGTCTCATAAGTGCTGCAATGATAAACGGAATCAGAATTGCCGGAATCGGAAGTCCTACAACTGCTTCTCCGAGTACATCTCCGATACCGCTGACTTTGATAACATTTCCAAGAGATCCGCCGGCTCCGGTGATCAGCATGATAAGTCCGGTATCTTTGATAGCTGTATCCATGATGTTGATAACTCTTTTGTTTTCTTCTTTTTTCACTAGTCCATAGATTGCAATAACTGTTCCTATCGCAAGTGCTACGATCGGTTCACCGAAAAGACAGATTACTGTATTTACCATTCCTTCACCGCTTCCAAGAAGGTTCCAGAAAGTTTTGATGAAAATCAGGAGAATCGGAATGATGATCGGTGCAATGGCTCTTCCAAAAGATGGAAGATTCTTTTCTCCCATAAGCTTTTCAACTTCATCCATGGATTTCAGATATTCTTCTTTAAATTCTTTTCTTTCATATTCTCCGTCTTCAGTCGGAATCTGATAGATCTTCTTTCCTACCCATTTGCAATATGGTACGATCACAAGAAGCATTGGAATCGAGATCACAATTCCGATCATAATCATCTGTCCGACATCTACTCCGAGAAGTCCTGCTGCTGTAAGCGGTCCCGGTGTCGGTGGTACCAGAGAATGTGTAAGCTGAAGTCCACATGCAAGGGAAAGTGCAAGCCCGACCACTGATTTTCCGCTTACGGAAGACATTGCCTTTACCAGTGGTGCAAAAATAACAATCGCGGAATCTGCAAATACCGGAATAGAAACTACCCAGCCTGTAATTGCAAGTGCCCATTCTTCTTTCTTTTTACCGATTGCTTTGATAAATGTAAATGCAAGCTGTTCCGCCGCTCCGGATACTTCCAGGATTCCACCCATCATAACTCCAAGTCCGATGATGATACCCGTACTCTTTAACGTGCTTCCAAATCCATCTTTTATTGCTGTAATAACGCCGGTTGTCGTCACACCAGCAGCATCTGTCAGGTCCACTACCGGCATTCCACCGATCAGTCCTGTAAGGAGTGCCGCCAGAAGCAGTGCGATAAATGTGTGGATCTTTGTTTTCATTACCAGGACGATCATCACAATAATTCCGATTGCCAGTCCCAGCATCATTCTAGTTGATTCGCTCATATTTGGTTACCTCTTTACTAATCTTTCCTCTACTCGTTCATTATGTCAGCGCGCTGTCATTTATCTGACAATGCTATTGTACGAAAAAAAAGACATAAATTCTATTGACGCTTTCATCAATACCTATGTACTTTTTTTATGTATTCTTTACAATTTTTCATATACAGTAATGAAGTTTTCAAAATCATTTCATTTTCATTTCAACATGATATTTTTCTGTCAATCTATACTTTTTCAGCAATTGTTTTATTTCATATTTTGAAATCTTTCATTCATATATTGCATTTTTGTGAATCATATACATTTTCCAGTTCTTCTTTTATGCAATCTTCCCCTTGTACCTTTCCACCTTGTTCCTCTCTCCAAATAATGCTACAATTCTTAAATAAGTGGTAATGATACCGTTCTCTTTATCCTGTTAAATGCAGGATAAGCATCTGCATCATTCCCGCAACTTCTTTTCCAGAATCGGAGGATGTTTAAAATGAAGTTAGACAAATCACTTGCCTTTCAGGTAGTAAACACGATCAAAGACACCTGCGGACAGGATATCAATTTTATCGATAAGCAGGGAATGATTTTTGCGAGTACCAACGCCGACCGGATTGGTACGTTTCATGCCATCGGTCACAAAGCCGCCCAGACAGAACAGACAATCGAAGTTTTTTCAGATGATGATTTTCCCGGAACACAAAAAGGAATCAATATGCCACTCTATTATCACGGCAGTTTTCTTGCAGTGATCGGAATTACCGGAGAACCGGACCAGGTCCGCCAGTACGTCCATCTTGCCGACCGGATTACCCATCTGCTGATCCGTGAAAAAGAGCTAAACCGACTGAGTCGCTCTCTGGAAGATAAAAAACACTTTGTTATCGATGCCCTGATCCGGAATGAGATTGCTGATCCGGATTATCTGGACACCTGCCTTTCGGATCTGCAGGTAAATCCAGGGACAAAGAAACGGCTTCTGATCATCCAGTCATCACCAGATGGACACAACAACTCTTCTTCCATTGAACAGAAGATCATCGGACTTTTCGGCATGCTTGGTATTACTCTTTATACCTTTTATTATCCAAATGAATATCTTGCCGTGCTGGAAAACTCCGGCAAAGCCGCTCTCTATCAGATACTGGCTGATTTTACCGCAAACTGTGGAGCTTTGCTCTCCATTGCAGTCGGAAAGAAATGTCAGCTTTTCCAGCTTTCTCTTTCTTACCAGTCTGCACTCACTGCGCTGAAATACTGCCGGAGTTCGGAAAACGGGATTGCTTTTTTCGATGATATGACACTGGAAATTCTGCTCTCTTCCATCTCGGAGCAGGAAAAAAATGCTTATCTGCAAAAAACGATCTCTGCACTTTCTGATGAAGAAAAAAATCTGCTTCAGACTTACTTTGAAGCAAATATGTCTCTTCTCGGAACCAGCCAGAAGCTGTTTCTTCACAAAAACACAGTGCAGTATAAGCTGAATCATATTTATCAGAAATGCGGGCTGAATCCGCGTGTTTTCAAGGATGCGGTGCTTTTATATCTTGCCTTGCAGTTGTGATATTTTTAAATCCCAGACACGGATTCCTGTGCACACATCTTCCATATCCGTGTACAGGTTTGTCTATATAAGAAAATATTCTTGACAGATAAGTTTACTTACAGATTTTCGTCAAAAAACAGGACAGACTTTCCTTCACTCTCACAACGGGTATTAAAAAGTCTGTCCTATCTTTTTTTATTCTTTATTTCTCATCAGCTATTCATCATACTTTGCTTCCACGCCATATTTCTTCATTCTCCGCCAGAGCGTCGTCGTACTGATCCCCAGCTCTTTTGCCGCAAGGTTCCGGTTTCCGTGGCACCTTTCCAGAATTTCTGACAGCTCAATACTCTCTGGCGACCGGTAAATAACCATTCTGGATTCACCTTTGGTCTCTTTCATTTCCGGATAAAGCTCTTCAAATAATTTCTGCAACACGATTTCATCTACGACACGTTTCTCCGTCGAAAGCACAAGCCGTTCACAGAAAGCTTTCAGTTGGATCGTGTTGCCATTCCACGGAAGCTTGGCGAGCTTCTGATAGCCGCCGTCCGTAATCTTCAGGTGCCGGTTGTACATTTCCGAATATCTTTCGATCTCCCGGTCAAAATAATGTCGCAGATCTTCGACTCTCTGATTCAATGACGGCACTTTTAAGGTCAGTCCCTGCAGCATATAATAAAACTCCTCGCTGAAGGTTCCCTGCTGCACCATCTGCTTCAAATCCACCTTTGATGAGCCGATGATCCGCACATCCAGAGCATCAATCGGCTGTGCATCCGTCCGCATCTGCGCCCTGGAAAGCATGGTTCTCAGAATCTGGTGCTGTACCCGGAGTGTCAGGTGTTCCATTCCCTTGATGAAAAGTGTTCCGTGGTCTGCTTTGATCATGGCACCTTTTCCTGCCATATCCCGCTGCGATTCCACCGGTTCCCTGCGGAACAGCTCTTCCATCTGGTGCTCCTTATCCATCCCGCGCATATTGATGCTCACATACGGTCCCGCTTTACGGTTGCTGTTATTGTGAACCGCTTCTGCGATCAGGTAATCCTCAATCCCCGCCTGTCCATAGATCAGGATCGGGCTCTCTGAAAGTGCAAATGTTTTCGCATCCTCCAGTACTTTCTTCATCGAAATATTTTCAGTATAAATACTGCCAAAATCCGTTTTTGCCGAAAATCCATGCAGCAGCATTTTATTGCTTTCCCGCTTTGCGCCTCTTGCTCCGTCCGCAATCTGATGCAGCGTAATGATTGCTCCGTTGATCACTTCATCATATTCGATCGGTGCCATCAGAAGCATAAACGCTTTATTTCCAAGACTAATCGAGGTAGAAAGGTTCTCACTTTCTCCTTTCAGGATCCGTCCCACAAGATCCATATCAATCTGTGGAAATACTTCGGCAAGCGCACATCCGACCACATCTTCTTTTTCTTTGCCGATCAGCTTTTCCACAAGCTTATTGACAACGATAATGTTACCGTCCATATTTACCTTGACGATTCCGTTAAAGGATGTGTCCAGAACCGTCTCAAACTGGGCGGTATTCTGTTTTTCGATCTCTGTCGCGAACGCCATGGCACGGGCAGATTCCAGTGCTTCTTTAATGGATTCCTCGGTTGCCCGGTAAAAGAGTGTCGGATACCCTCTCCGCTCTGCTTCATTGCAGGTAATCTCTCCTCCGATCACAAGATCCGGATGATACGCCTCCATCTTATCTAAAATCCCCGGTGTCTCTTCACTTCGCTTCATCACCGCAACTTTCAGCGTCACGCCAAAAAGCTCTTCCATGTAAGACACATCGCAGAGCATATTGTCAAATGCAATCAGAGCGATCACCGGATGCTCTTTTTTCACCATCAGTTTTGCTTTCTGTAAGAGAAGCCCGATCTCCTGTGCATGCAGCTTCATCTCGATCAGCGGAATATTGGTATACTGTTTGATCATCTTCGCCTGATAACCGCGGGCGATCACAATCTTCGCCCCTGCCTCCACTGCAAGTCTTGCTTCATTTACCACATCAACCGAAGAAATCGCCTTTAAACAGGCGATTTCCACATTCATATCTTTTACTACTTTCTCTGCCATCGGAACCATGTCCGCTTCCGGCAGAAGCATTCCTATTTTAACCATACAAGAATCCTCCTGTTTTCGCCTGAACTGTTTTCAGTGTATCACAATTTCCCCATTTCAGGCAAGAGAAGTCCTTTACGTAATCGGTGCCGGGTTGAAAATGCACAGATCATTATACAGTTTGTATTTTTCTGCAAATGACCGGTCTTTTCCGCTGGCAACCGCAATGATCTTGTTAAATAATTCGGTTCCTATCTCGGCGATCGAGGCTTCACCGGTCGCAACCGGTCCTGCATTGACATCGATCAGATCCTGCCACATTTCCTTCATCTCATTTCTGGAACAGACCTTGATAACCGGTGCTGCCGCAAGTCCGTAAGGGGTTCCTCTTCCGGTCATAAATACCTGCAAGGTAATACCAGATGCAAGCTGACACGGACCACACACAATATCGCTTGCCGGTGTTGCTGCATAGATCAGTCCCTTTTTCGACGGGCGCTCTGCCGGCGACAGCACTTCCACGATCGGAGATGTTCCGGATTTTGCAATGGATCCCATTGCTTTTTCTACAATATTGCAAAGACCGCCTTTTTTATTTCCAGGTGTCGGATTAGCACTCCGGTCAACTTCCCCGTTTTTCAGGTAATTGTCATACCATTTCATCTCTGCTGCAAGCTTGTCACAGGTTGCTTTATCCACACATCTCTCTGCGATATAATGCACACCGTCACGCACCTCTGTTACCTCGGAAAACATGACCGTTGCACCTGCATTTACCAGCATATCTGCCGCATAGCCTGCAGACGGATTGGCACTTACTCCGGAAAATGCATCGCTTCCTCCGCACTGCATTCCGATACACAGATCAGAAAGCGGAAGCGTCTCTCTCTTTCTCCGGTTCAGGATCTGAAGCTTTTTCTCTCCCATATCCATGATTGCTTTTACCATGGCGTCAAAGCCTTTCTGCTCCTGCAGAACCACTACATTTTCCGGGGAAATATCTGCCTCATCCAAAAGCATTTCCACAGTCAGTTTTTCACAGCCGAGTGCTACCACCATCACCTGTCCACCAAAATTCGGGTGTTTGACAAGATTTCGCAGCGCACGGATCGGCACTTTTGCTTCGGGCGCATTGATCGCAACTCCGCATCCATACGCATGATTGATTGGCACGATATCGTCTACGTTTGGATATTTTGGAAGAAGCTCTTCCTTCATACGCTTCACTGCCACATTCAATACGCCCGTTACACACTGCACTGTTGTGCTGATTCCCAGAATATTTCTGGTTCCGGCATAACCTCCGTTCGGATTTCTGTATCCTTCAAATGTCGTTACCGGTGGTGTCGGAAGATCTTTCACGATCTTCGTCCCATATTCCATATCATCAACCGACGGCGGTGTCGGAAGTTCCAGCATAAATTCGTTGATCCAGTCTCCTTTTTCAATATCGTTCATCGCATATCCGAGAATCACGCCATAGCGGATGACCGGTTTTCCCTTCGGGATCTTTTCCAGTGCGATCTTATGCGCCTGCGGGATATCCTGATTTGCAACAAGGTCTTCTTCCACCTGTGTTCCCGCCTTGATTTCCTGCACCGCGATTGCTACGTTATCTGCTTCGTTTACTTTTACAAGTAATCTCTTTGGCATCCTTTCGTCCTCCTTGTTCTTTGTTGTCTTTATTTTAACGCAGTCGTTTCAATAAGTAAAATTCATTATTTTTCTAGTTCTCTTAATTTTTCTTATTCTTCTATTGTATCTGGAAAATCAAAACGCTATAATAAAGTAATTGGAGAAATGCATAGCATTAAAGTTCTTCGATTCTGTCAATGAATTAAAAATTTACTTTTCAACACTCACATTACGAAAGAAGGCTCTCTTATGGATCTGAAACAAATTGAATACATCCTCAAAATCGCCGAAGAAAAAAATATCACCCACGCCGCCGAAAAGCTTTTTATCACCCAATCTGCGCTCAACCAGCAGCTTCTCAAACTGGAAAAGGAACTGGGCTGTCCTCTTTTTTACCGGTCACGGACCGACTGGCGTCCGACACCTGCCGGCGAAATCTACCTCGATGCGGCAAGACAGATTCTGATTCTGAAAAAGAACGCTTACGATCAGATCCACGACCTGACAGAGTACCAGAAAAATACGATCCGCATCGGTTTTACACCAGGGCGCGGGATCGATATGTTTTCCCAGGTCTATCCGAAATTCCATGAACATTTTCCCCAGACACGGATTGAGCCGAACGAACTCAGTGTACGTCAGCAGCAGGATCTCCTTCTATCCGGTGATCTGGATCTTGGCTTTATGACACTTTTACCGGAACAGGAACGAACAGGACTTTCTTATCAGACCATCACGGAAGAAGAACTGCTTCTCGCCGTTCCCTCCCGTCTTGCAAGCATTCTGTCGCTTCCGGATTCTTCCTCTGGCAGTCTTCCTGTCTGCGACCTGACCATTTTAAAAGAGGAGCCATTTGTCCTGATCCAGAAGAAATCTACTGCCCGTGATCTGGTCGATTCCCTTTTTGAAACTGCCGGATTTGCGCCACAGATCCTTTTTGAGACCGCAAACAATCAGACCATCCTATCCATGATCCGTGCGGAAATCTGCTGTGGACTCCTTCCTGCTTATTATGTAGATCATGCGCGCAGGGATGTAACCTATTACCGGCTTCCTTCCCACCCGGTCTGGAATATCACCGCCGCCTGCCGGAAAGATGCTTACATAACAAAAGCAGCCAAAGAATTCATCTCCCTGGCTGCCGATTATTTCAATTGTATTTAACAATATGCCTTTTTTGCTTCGTCCATTCTCTGGAAAAATTCACTGTAAAATTCTTCCGTCTGATACGGAGTAAGGTAAAATCTCTTCAGTACATCCATGCTGACCGCCTTCGCACTCTCCGGATGCGCTGCAATGTATTCCTGTAACTGAATCAGTAATCCATGCCATCTGGCAATATACGCTTCATACTTTTTCAGATCCGGTGTATCAAGCCATTTTTTGACCTTTACTTTCGCCCGGTTCTCTTTCTGACATTCATGTACCTGAAGAAAATAGCGGAAACCATTTTCCTCATAATATCTTCCAAGCGGGAAAAGCCTACAGATTCCCGGACGAAATGGATGAATCCCACAT
>ERZ791840.397-NODE-397-length-30427-cov-3.094660_pt1 | contig 30427 bp, 29 predicted proteins | sample MGYA00510291_ERZ791840 | MGnify/ENA primary metagenome ERZ791840 (study PRJEB30046, sample SAMN00715256) | human gut metagenome | study: EMG produced TPA metagenomics assembly of the A metagenome-wide association study of gut microbiota in type 2... | reverse complement strand
ATAGAATAAGGTTTGCGACGTACTTTTTCAGTTAATTGTCCGCCTTCTTCATATCCTACATATCCCGGAGGAGCTCCAACCAGACGTGAGACAGTGAATTTTTCCATAAATTCGCTCATGTCTATACGAATCAGTGCATCGGAAGACCCGAACATATATTTTGCCAATTCTTTGGCTAAATGGGTTTTACCTACACCAGTCGGACCTAAGAACATAAAGGTTCCAATGGGCTTATTGGGATCCTTCAATCCCACACGGCTTCTTAAAATAGCCTTGACCAGTTTCTCTATCGCCGGATCCTGTGCGATTACTTTCGATTGCAGATCCTCCTTCATGCCAGCCAGCTTGATTCCTTCGGCTTGTGCCATACGCTGTACCGGAATGCCGGACATCATAGAAATAACATTGGCAATTTCCTCTGCATCAACAGTCTGTCTATTCTCTTTCAGACTGTTTTCCCATTCTCGTTTCATTTCGTCCAGCTGAAGCGTGAGCTCTTTTTCCTTATCTCGGAAACTGGCAGCGAGTTCAAAATTCTGCGATTTCACAGCTTCATTTTTCTTGCTTTTAGCTTCTTCGATGAGTTTTTCCTGCTCTTCGATTTCCTTGGGCACATTGACGTTGGTCAGATGTACACGTGATCCTGCTTCATCCAAAGCGTCAATAGCTTTATCGGGGAAGTTACGGTCCGTAATATAACGGTCTGTCAACTTGACACAAGCTTCCAATGCTTCATCTGTATAGCTCACGTTATGATGATCTTCGTATTTATCCTTGATGTTACGCAGAATCTGAAGAGTTTCGGCAGCAGTAGTGGGTTCCACCATAACTTTTTGGAAACGACGTTCCAAAGCGCCGTCTTTTTCTATATTCTTACGGTATTCATCAAGGGTAGTAGCACCAATACATTGTATTTCACCGCGTGCCAATGCAGGTTTCAGCATATTGGCTGCATCCATTGAACCGGCTGCAGAACCTGCACCTACAATTGTATGGATCTCATCAATGAACAGGATTACATTCGGATTCCTTTGTAACTCGTTGAGAATGGAACGAATACGCTCTTCAAACTGACCACGATATTTTGTTCCTGCCACAACTGCGGTCATGTCAAGAGCTACTACTCGCTTATCAAACAAGATGCGTGAGACTTTCTTTTGAATAATTCTCAAAGCAAGTCCTTCAACGATTGCTGATTTTCCTACACCAGGTTCACCGATCAGAATCGGATTGTTCTTTTTACGGCGACTCAGGATTTGAGCCAAGCGTTCAATTTCCTTTTCTCTGCCTACTACAGGGTCCAAACGTCCTTCTTCTGCCGCTTTTGTCATATCTGTACCGAAATTGTCAAGTACAGGCGTGTCATTAGCCGTTTTTTTTGAAGCTGTTTGCGCCTGTTGCTTCAGAGATTTCCTATATTTCGGAGAATGGTGCACTGGCAGTGGATCATGGAGAGGTACTGTATCAGGATTCTTTTGACAGAAAGCTGGCAGGGGAGATTATTTCTGCAATCCTGGAAAAGAAGGATGCCGAGTTTACCTGTTCTGCAAAGGATTACCACTATCTGATGCCGAAGACAAAGAGATTTCATGACCATATGTTATATGAAGTAAAAAATGAATGCAGATTTGTAAACAGCATGGAAGAGATGACGGATCCTATCATGAAGCTGGCTGTGTTTGAACCGGCCGGCCTTACAGAAGAATCTGTGAAATACTGGATGGACAGATTTGGAAAAGAATGTGTTGTTGTCACTTCGGGAAATGAGTGGATTGATTTTATTCCTTTTGGAACAAACAAGGCAAAAGGAATCAGAGAATATCAGAAAAGATATCATATTTCGCCGGAAGAATGTATTGCGTTCGGAGACGAATATAATGATATAGAGATGCTTAAAGCGGTAAAATATGGCTTTGCCATGGAGCATTCCAAGGAGGGGGTACGGTCAGCTGCGTCCTATATGACAAAACAGGTTGAACCGGTCCTTGAGAAGCTGATCCGGGCAAAGGGAAAGATTGAGGAGGTTATTTAAAATGTTTACAGAAGAATGTATTAATACGTTTCTTGAAAATCAGGAGCAGCTTTTTCCACAGCCGGTAGCAGAATCATATGAAGCAGCGGAAGCATTCCTTGAGGATTGCATGGCGCAGGTTGTGGATTCTATTGAAGAAGTGAGAGAATATCTGGAAGAAGCAGGCGCTGATGTGGAAGGAATGTCAGATGAAGAACTGGAAGATGCAAGTGAAGTATTTACTCTGCCGGATGGAAAATATCTGATAGTAGAAGGATAAAAACTGTTCGGTCAAATTATGGATATCACGTGATATAGCGGAGAAATAACTGTAAAACACAGTTCGGTCCCTGAATATTGGAGAAAATTGAACTCTGATACTCAGGGGCTGAAGTTGTTTTAAGGGAGAAAATACAGATTACATTTCCGGAAAATGCGATGCTATAATGCTTTTATAAAGAGAAAAACGGTGCTGTGGTCTGTGATGGGAATGAAAAGGGCAGACAGACACAGAAGCATCACAGAACTGTAATTATTCAGTACCTTCAGAGTGGATGCTGAATAATTACAAATTTTATTATAAATGAAAAGGAGGACTACAGATGGAGAGAAAGAGATTTCTTGCAGTTGTAATGACTGTGATGATGGTTATTTCAATGATTCCATCCATGGTTTTTGCGGCAGCTCCGTCAGGAGAATTGGGCGGTAAGCTTAAGATTAAGGGACTGGCAGCTGTAGGCGTAGTAGTGAGTGCAGATTATGCAAAGGTTACACCGGAAGAGGTTACAGATGAAGATTTCACTTTTTCCTGGTCAAGACAGACAGGGGAGAAGGAGTTAACACAGGTAGGTACTGAGAAGACCTATACGATCACTCAGGATGATTTGGGATGCAGACTTGTGCTTGATCTGACCCCTGTAGATGGAAGCGGACTGACAGGTACTCTTACTGCAAAGACGTTAGAGGTAGCTGCAACTGAAGAAGAGGCGAAAGCAGAGGATACACAGCAGGCAGAAACGGCAGATGGAACAGAGGATGCACAGCTGGAAGAAACAGCAGATAATGCAGAAGGCAGTCAGGATTCTGAAAATCAGGACACAGATAGAACAGAAGATGTACAGCAGAATGCAGGGAATGAACAGGAAGATGGATCTCAGAACACAGAAGGTCAGCCGGAGGAAACAACAGAAGGTACTGATGATTCCCAGATGAAAATTTATACAGAAGATCAGCTGCAGGTGGATGAGAATGGAAATGTGCAGACAGATGGATCAGAGAAAGATCAAAAGACTTACGAAGCGACTGCCACTGTAGAGGACAGCGAAGATCAGATTTGTGATTTTGGAACAGTAAAGAGTGATCTTGAGGATGTGGAAGCACAGTATGTGCAGATTACGAACACCGGAAATGAGAGCTTGAATTTTCAGGAGATCAGTCCGGAACATTTTATGGTTCAGGATATTACAGAACCGCTGAGTGCAGGTGAATCTGTAAGCGTATGGATACAGCCGAGGGAAGGGCTGGAACCGGGTGAATATGATGATATGATCACATACCGGACGGAAGAAGGTATTGAGGTTTCTTTTGAAGCGAAGATTGCAGTTGAAGGTGAGGATGATTCATCAGATGACGAAGATCTGAAGCCTTCGGATGAGCCTTCTGCAGAACCGACAGAGACGCCGGATGACAGCGAGGCTCCATCGGCAGGTGACAATGCAGATGCATCTCTTGAGGCACAGTCTCTTGATGTAAATACAGGAAGTCTTAATTTCAGCGATATCGAAGAAAATTATACACAGGCCAATGAGACACTGTCCGTAACCGTAACAAATACAGGGGATGGAACTGTCACTTTAAAGATACCGAAATCAGATTATTTTGAGGTGATGAACGAAGATGGAAGTGAAGCTGTATCAGGAATACAGATTGCAAAAGGTGATTCTCTTATGTTCATGGTACAGCCAAAAACCGGTCTGACGAAGGGTGATTACAGTGATACTCTGATATTTGAAAGTGAAGAGGATCCGGAAGTAGCAGTGCAGGTAACTGCGGAAGTATCTGTAAAAGAGGCAGAACAGGAACAGATCACAGCAGTTCAGGCAGATCCGGAATCTTTCAGTTATGATGATCTGAAGGAAGGTTATGATACTCCTGAAGCGACGACCATTACACTTACCAATACAGGAAATACAACTGTTTCGCTGATGCAGCCATATGCAGAGTATTTTGATATTGGGGAACTTTCGGCATCAGTGCTGGAGCCGGGAGATTCTGCTGCATTTACAGCAGTACCGGTGACCGGTCTGAAAGTCGGCAATTATCTGGACAGTATTCAGATAGCCCAGACCAGTTCGGAAGGACAGGAAGATGTATTGACAACGATCAAAGCTTCTGCGACTGTTTCGGAAGTGAAAAAGATTTATAAATTATCCGTAACACCGGAAGAACTGAATTTTGGAAAAGCAAAAGAAGGATATGGTGAGGCACCGAAAGCGCAGAAAGTTACAGTGACGAATGAGGGGAATACAAATGTAACTTTAAATGCACCGTCAGGTAAAAACTTTAAAATCGGGAAACTTTCAGCCACAGAGCTTGCACCGGGGGAGAGCTGTACATTTAAAATCCGCCCGAAGGAGGGGTTAAAGGCCGGCTCCTATACAGAGTCAGTTGTGATTGATAATGAACAGCAGATCAGTGCAGAAGTGAAAGTTCAGTTTACGGTTAAAGCTACCCGCAAGGCGAAAATTGCAGATCCGGCAGATAATAAGATTACAGGAATCAGTTCAGATGGATACACAACACAGTCAAAGATTACATTTACAGCAGTCGGAGCGGGTATGGACAATGAAAGTCCGGGAAAGGGAGATGTCCGCTATGTACCGTATAACTGGAAAGTGATCAATACAAATAGCTGGAGCAGTGCACCTTATACTGCTGCATTTGGAATTACGAAGGCCGGAACCTACACATTGACAGTTACATTTGACCGTCAGAAGTATAATGGAAGTGAATGGGAGAATACAGGGGAGCAGGATACTAAACAGGTGAATTTCAGTATTACACAGGCACAGACTGTAACCGCAACTCCGACTCCGCAGCCGAATGGAGCAACTGCGAAATCAGCGGTAAAGACAGGAGATACGACTAATATCACACCGTTTGTGATTATTCTGGCGATTGCAGCAGGATGTATTGTGGGAGTTGTGGTATACAAAAGACGAAAGAAATAAGAGTTATCTGAAGAAAAAAATACAGGGGAATATGTAAAATATAAAATTATTAGCACTCATTTTTGGTGAGTGCTAATTTTTTCTTGACTTTTGGAATAAATGGTATTACTATATCTTTCAGAGAAGCAACTTACAGGAGTCAAAAGCTATTTCAAAGGATAAACAGGAGAGGATAGTTTTGGCTCAGGAGGCAGAGCAGATAAGAATGCAGTATATTGACAGATAAAGTTGCGGCAAATGATTAAAAACAAAAAGGAGTGTGGACAGCATGGCTGTAAAACATGGAAATTTATCAATTAACAGTGAAAATATTTTCCCAATCATCAAGAAATGGTTATATTCCGATCATGATATTTTTGTAAGAGAGCTGGTCTCCAACGGATGCGATGCGATCACTAAACTGAAAAAACTGGAAGTAATGGGAGAATATACTTTTCCGGAAGGATACAAACCGGAGATTCAGGTAATTGTTAATCCTGATGAGAAAACTCTGAAATTCATCGATAATGGTATTGGCATGACTGCTGATGAAGTAGAGAAATACATTACCCAGATTGCTTTTTCAGGTGCAACTCAGTTTCTTGAGAAATATAAAGACAAAACTACAGATGATCAGATGATTGGTCATTTTGGACTTGGATTTTATTCTGCATTTATGGTGGCGGATGAAGTGCATATTGATACACTTTCCTATACAGAAGGTGCACAGCCTGTACACTGGTCCTGCGATGGCGGAACAGAATATGATATCCAGGAAGGTAACAAGAATACGATTGGTACAGAAATCACCCTGTTCCTGAATGAAGACTGCCTGGAATTTGCAAATGAGTACCGTATGCGTGAGATTCTTGAGAAATACTGTTCCTTCATGCCGGTTCATATTTACCTTTCCAAAGCAAATGCACCTCAGGAATATGAGACAATTGATGAATCTGAGTTAAGAGACGATGATGTAGTTGTTGAACATATTCATGAGGAAGCAAAGACAGAAGAAAAAGAAAATGATAAAGGTGAAAAGGAAGTTGTTGAAATTTCTCCTGCAAAGGATAAAGTAAAGATCAATAAACGTCCGGTTTCCATCAGTGATATTAATCCGCTCTGGATGAAGCATCCGAATGAATGTACAGATGATGAATACAAGGAATTTTACCGCAAGGTATTTATGGATTATAAGGAACCGTTATTCTGGATACATCTGAATATGGATTATCCGTTTAATTTAAAAGGTATCCTGTACTTCCCGAAAATCAATACAGAGTATGATTCCATTGAAGGAACGATCAAACTTTATAATAATCAGGTATTTATCGCAGATAATATCAAGGAAGTAATTCCTGAATTCCTGCTTCTTCTGAAAGGTGTGATCGATTGTCCGGATCTTCCATTGAACGTGTCACGAAGTGCATTGCAGAATGACGGATTTGTACAGAAGATTTCTGAATACATTTCCAAAAAAGTGGCAGATAAGCTTACCGGAATGTGCAAGACTGACAGAGAATCTTATGAGAAATACTGGGATGATATCAGCCCGTTTATTAAATATGGCTGTATTAAAGATGCTAAGTTTGCAGAGAAAATGGGAGATTATGTACTCTTTAAGAATCTTGATGGCAAATATCTCACATTAAAGGACTGCATTGAAGAGAATAAAAAAGAAACAGAAGAAACTGAGGCTCAGACAGAAGAAAAGAAAGAAGATGCAGCAGAGTCTGAAAACAAAGACAATGCGGAAGCAAAAGAACCTGAGAAGACAGTAATTTTCTATGTAACTGATGAAGTTCAGCAGAGTCAGTATATCAATATGTTTAAGGAAGCAGGAAAAGATGCCGTTATCCTGAAGCATAATATTGACAGTGCATTTATTTCCAGTCTTGAGCAGAAACATCAGGAAGTACAGTTTAAGCGTATTGATGCGGATCTGACCGAAGAAATGAAGGGTGAGGGTACTGCCGATGAAGAAACTGTCAAAGCACTGACAGAACTTTTCCGCAAGAGCCTTAATAAAGATAAACTGGAAGTACATGTTGAGAATTTGAAAAATGAAAATGTATCAGCAATGATGACTCTTTCCGAAGAGAGCCGCCGTATGCAGGATATGATGAAGATGTATAATATGTATGGAATGGATCCGAATATGTTTGGCGGACAGGAAACACTGGTTCTGAATGCGAATCATCCATTGGTTAAATATCTGGCAGAGAATCAGGAATCTGACAAGGCTCCGCTTATCTGTGAACAGTTGTATGACCTTGCGATGATGAGCCATAAACAGCTTTCACCGGACGAAATGACCAGATTTGTTCAGAGAAGCAATGAAATTTTGCTGATGATTGCAAAATAAGATAGAAAGCAGGCAATTTGCCGGCAGATCAATGAGAGGACAGATACTCCTGTCAGAATAGCAGAATATCAAATAAGGAGCAGAGAATAACTTTTGCTCCTTATTTTTGTGGAAAACAATTACATTGGTATTGACAAATGTCTTATGAATTCCTATTATTAAGTTGCCGATATTTTAATGAATATGCCGAATCCGCAGAAAATATAACGGGTTACAGAGAATAGTGACTGCAATGGTGCTTCCGGGCAGCCAATATCGTGACTTTCATTTACTTATAGAGAAATGTGTGTAAATAAATGAGATATCCAAATCTGTAAAAACACAGATTATGGAAGTTACAGGAGGAACGATGTATGAGTGCAGTTTATGGAGTTATTAGAAAATTGGGTGCAACATCAAAGTATAAAGGATATTATTATGTTGTGGATGCAGTAGAAATGGCACAGAAAATTTATGAGCGACCGGTAAAAGTCACCAAAGATATTTATCCGGTCATTGCAAGAAAATATAAATCAACGCCGTCTAATGTAGAACACAACATAAGAACACTGGTAAACTTATGTTGGATGAATCATAAGGATACACTGGAAGAAATGGCAGGGTGTACAATGGCAGATAAACCGACGAACAGTGAGTTTATAGATATTCTGGTCTATTATCTGCGTTATTCGGATAAAGACTGATAACAGAATTTACTCATAATTTCTCACAGGGAATGTGATGACTGGAGAGAAAAACAGTCATGGAATCATCCCAGAGATGTTCCAGACGTTTATCCGGACTGAATGAAGTATAAGAAACACCTGTTGTACATAAAAGGGACTGGTTCTTGTACCGGATATTCAGATAAAAGCTTTGCACAGGAATATCTGCAATATGCTGTTCATTTTTTAACAATGACTGTGTCTGATCATGAGAAAGTTCAAATACAATCCTGAAATTCAAAGGTGTGCGTCTGCCGCGTATGATAGAAAAACAATAAGGTTTTACATCATGCCAGAGGGAATATTCTGTGGAATTCTCCTCAAAAGCAGCCTTTGTGTCAGTATCAAAGAAATCGTAATGAAGTTTTCCGTTTATGGTAAAAGTGTTGAAGGTTGTCACAGATGCCTCGACAAGAGAAAAACGGTCAAATACCTCACCGATCAGGAGTTTATTCATAAAATCTTTTACATCAGTAATTTTTAAAGCAAGCATACAACACCTCTCTGATAACATGATTTACAGCTGTTCAGAATTAAAAAAAGACTTCTGGATTGCTGCATATTTCTGAACATATTTTGTGGATCAGGCAGCGCTTCCTGCACTTTGCGGGAAGCGTCTTTTTATTATAAAGCACTTTTGAAAAAAAGAACAGTGTTTTTATTAAAAAGTCTTTTCAAACGTAAAGCGGTGTGATAAGATATATCTGGTATTGAATACTACATATAATGGAAAAGAGGACGATATAATTGAGATATAAGATTATCATAGATAGTTGTGGAGAACTTTTGGACGAATGGAAGAAAGATGAATGTTTTGAATCCATTCCACTGACTCTGATGGTAGGAGCTGAACAGATCATAGATGATGAAACATTTGATCAGGCAGATTTTATTGATAAAGTGGCAGCCTGCCCGGAATGTCCGAAATCAGCCTGCCCGTCACCTGAGAGATATATGAGAGCATATGACTGCGAGGCTGAGCATATTTATGCAGTGACTTTGTCTTCTGAGCTGAGTGGTTCCTATAACAGTGCGTTACTTGGCAGAGATCTTATTATGGAAGATCATCCGGATAAAAAAATACATGTGTTCAATTCGCGTTCCGCATCCATCGGGGAAAGCCTGATCGGAATGAAGATACAGGAATGTGAAGAAGCAGGGATGAGTTTTGAAGAAGTTGTTTCAACTGTGGAACATTATATTGAAGGGCAGCATACTTTTTTTGTACTTGAGAATCTTGATACTTTGAGAAAGAACGGCCGTCTCAGCAAAGTAAAAGCGTTAGTGGCCAGTGCATTGAAAATCAAACCGGTCATGGGTTCTACGGATGATGGAAATATCTGCCAGCTGGATCAGGCAAGAGGCATGAATCGTGCTCTGATCAAGCTTGTAGAGCAGGTAATCGAGAAAACCCCGGACAGTGCGGAGAAGGTTCTTGCCATCAGTCACTGCAATTGTCCGGCAAGAGCACAGGTGCTCAAAGAGGCCTTTGAAGAGAGAATGAAACTTGCAAAGATCGTAGTCCTTGATACAGCGGGTGTAAGTTCTATGTATGCAAATGACGGCGGAGTGATCGTTGCAGTATAAACTAATTGTTTTCTTTTGCAGTAAAGTGTGCTATAATCAGAAAATACGAAATATTGATGCAAAGGAGATCTATCATGAGCCAGAAGAAAGTCGATGCTTATAAGGCCAGAAAAGGACTGCATAACAAAACAGACAGAAAAGAAAAAGTACTTTTTGGACTGGAAATGTTTGCCTGGGCATTCATTTGTGTTGTGATTGTTGCATGGATTGGTTATTCTGCATATGTAAAAGTGACAGGAGCCAAAGAGAATGTGGTTCAGAATACAGTAATGGATACTACTGCACTTGACAATTACATTTCGAATCTGTCAACAGATGCATCCGATGGTACAGACAGCACTGATGCAGATACAGCGGAGGAAGAAGATACAACAGCTTCCACTGATACAGACAGTGAAGATGCTGATGCAGCAGACACAACCGCAGATGATTCTGAAACGGAAACCGCAGATAAATCTGAAGAAGCAGATGATACAAATGTAGCAGACGATAAAGCTGCAGAAACAGCAGATTCAACAACGGATGCAGACAGAGCAGATGCCAAATAGAAATTGAATCTTTGATGGATTCACAGAAGAAAAGCAATAAAAAATCCCCGGATGATCCGGGGATTTTTTTGAGGTTTAATCCGTATAGAAAAGTGCGGAATTCAATCCTCTCGCGTTAACAAAAATTATAAATTATAATTTTGTAACGTTTGCAGCCTGCATACCACGAGCGCCTTCTGTTAAGTCGTATGTTACAGCCTGTCCTTCTTCAAGGGATTTGAATCCTTCACCATTGATAGCGGAGAAATGTACAAATACGTCTGCACCGTCTTCACCAGTGATAAATCCGTAACCTTTTTCTGCGTTGAACCATTTTACAGTTCCCTTGTTCATGTTGTTACCTCCATAAAAAATAAAAAAATTATATAGTTTCTGGCAAATAAAAAAATCACCAGATTTTACAGATTATATACTGTTATATAATCTCTAAAAACCAGTGACTATACATTAAATAATCCAGATATGAACTGATTATATCTCCCGCATTTTGAATTGTCAAGCAAAAAAGACTGCACATCAGTAAAAAAAGGCTTTATAAAAGAAGAAGTTTCGTGTATTATGTATATCAGAAAGTTATTGTCAAACGACAACGAAGGGAGAGAATTGCATGGGTATTCTGATTCAGGGAGGACGTATCGTAGATGCGGCTACTGACACTGATAAAAAAGGCGATATTTATCTGGAAGATGGCGTGATCACCGAGATTGGTGAGAAACTTAAAATAAAAGATAAAAGCGACAGAGTAATAGATGCGAAGGGATGTCTGGTAATGCCGGGACTGATCGATCTTCACGTTCATTTCAGAGATCCGGGACAGACACAGAAAGAGGATATAGAGACAGGTTCCCGGGCTGCTGCAAGAGGTGGTGTGACAACGGTTGTTGCAATGCCGAATACAACACCGGTAATTGACAGTCCGGATCGTGTAAATTATGTGCATAATAAGGCAAAACAGCTTGCCGGCATTCATGTGCTCCAGGCAGGTGCCATTACGCAGGGGGAGAAGGGACAGGAACTTTCTGATATCGAAGGAATGGTAAAAGCAGGAATCCCGGCATTATCTGAAGACGGCAAATCTGTTATGAATACCAGACTTTGCAAAGAAGCTATGGAAGTGGCAGAGAAATTCAATGTTCCAATCTTTGCTCACTGTGAGGATATTGATCTGCGCGGTGATGGATGTATGAATGAGGATGAGAATGCGCGGAGACTTGGTCTGCCAGGTATTTGCAATGCAGTTGAGGATGTGATCGCAGCGAGAGATATTCTTCTTGCCAGAGAGACAGGGGCAAAACTGCATCTGTGCCATTGTTCCACAGAAGGTGTTGCGAAGATGATGGAGATTGTGCAGGAAGAGGGATTGGACAATATCACAGCAGAGGTTTGCCCGCATCATTTTATCCTCACTTCCGATGATATTAAATGTGATGATCCAAACTATAAGATGAACCCTCCTCTTCGTACGAAGAAAGATGTAGATGCACTGATCCGAGGACTGAAGGATGGTTCCTTTAAAGTGATCAGTACAGATCATGCACCTCATGCAGTGCCGGAGAAGACAGGCTCCATCCGGAATGCGGCTTTTGGCATTGTGGGAATTGAGACAAGCTTTGCATTGTCTTATACTGCACTTGTAGAAACCGGAATTCTTACAATCTCACAGCTTATTGAGAAAATGAGCTGGAACCCGGCACAGATTCTGGGAAGTGACAGAGGTACACTTCAGAAGGGACATCCGGCAGACATTGTCATTGCAGACATTGATCACGAATATAAAATAGATAAAAATGAATTTGCTTCCAAAGGACGCAACACACCATTTGACGGATGGAAAGTAAAGGGAAAAATTCTCTATACAATCTGTGATGGAAAAGTTGTATACCAGAATGCATAAAAATACCATATTAATATTCAGGAGGAAAGACTCATGATCAACAAACTTATTGAAAACATTAAAAAAACAAACGCTCCTATCGTAGTAGGACTGGATCCGATGCTCAACTATATCCCGCAGCATATTCAGAAGAAAGCTTTTTCTGAACTGGGGGAAACATTAGAGGGAGCAGCAGAAGCTATCTGGCAGTATAATAAAGGAATCGTTGATGCGATCAGCGATCTGATCCCAGCAGTGAAACCACAGATCGCAATGTATGAGCAGTTTGGTATTCCGGGCTTAATGGCATATAAGAACACCATTGATTATTGCAAAGAAAAAGGTCTGGTAGTTATTGGAGATATCAAACGAGGTGACATTGGTTCCACATCTGCTGCATATGCAGTCGGACATCTGGGTAAAGTTCAGGTGGGAAGTAACAGAATCGCAGGTTTTGACGAAGATTTTGCGACAATCAATCCATATATGGGATCTGACAGTGTCAACCCGTTTATCGATGTATGTAAAGAAGAGAACAAAGGGCTTTTTGTACTCGTAAAAACATCCAATCCGTCCAGCGGAGAGTTTCAGGACAGAATCATTGACGGACGTCCGCTTTATGAGTGGGTTGGAGAGAAGGTTGCCCAGTGGGGAGAATCACATATGGGAAATGAATACAGCTATGTAGGTGCTGTAGTAGGTGCAACCTATCCGGAAATGGGAAAAACTCTCCGTAAGATCATGCCGAAAACCTTCATCCTGGTACCGGGATATGGTGCACAGGGCGGAAAAGGTGCCGATCTTGTTCATTTCTTTAATGAAGACGGACTTGGTGCAATCGTCAATTCCTCCAGAGGAATCATTGCAGCTTACAAACAGGAAAAATATGCTTCCTTTGGTGAATTAAATTATGCAGATGCATCCCGCCAGGCGGTAAAAGATATGATCGAAGACATCAGTACTGCTTTAAACAATCGCTAGGAGGCATGAAATGAGCGAAAAGACAAGAGAAATCTGCACTGTTGTAAGTCAGGAGAGCATTGGTGCAGGCATTTACAGTATGTGGATCCAGACTGACAGAATTGCAGCAGATGCGAAACCAGGACAGTTTGTATCTCTTTATACAAATGATAAATCCAAAATTCTTCCCAGACCGATCAGTCTTTGTGAGATTGACAAAGAAAATGGCCGTCTTCATCTGGTTTACAGAGTGACCGGACAGGGAACCGGAACCGATGAATTTTCACAGATGAAAGCCGGAGATATCATTCCGGTACTGGGACCTCTGGGAAATGGTTTTCCTGTAGAGAAGGCTGAGGGGAAAAAAGTTTTCCTTATGGGTGGTGGAATCGGTGTTCCTCCGATCCTGGAACTTGCAAAGCAGATGAAATGTGAGAAAAAACAGATCATTGCAGGATACAGGGACTGTCATACGTTCCTCAGAGAGGAATTTGAGGCGGCGGGAACACTTTATATTGCCACAGAGGATGGCAGTGTGGGAACAAAAGGCAATGTTATGGATGCTATCAGAGAGAATGCTCTGGAAGCGGACGTGATCTATGCCTGCGGACCAACTCCGATGCTTCGTGCAATCAAGAAATATGCCGAAGAAAATGGGATTGAATGTTATATTTCCCTGGAGGAACGTATGGCATGCGGAATCGGTGCCTGCCTTGCCTGTGTGTGCAAATCCAGAGAAAAAGATGCACATAGCAATGTGAATAATAAGAGAATCTGCAAGGATGGCCCGGTATTTCTTTCTACGGAGGTGGAAATCTGATGGATATGAGTGTAAATATTGCCGGCGTAGAGTGGAAAAATCCGGTAACAGTGGCATCCGGAACCTTTGGTTCAGGAGCAGAATTTGCTGATTATGTAGATATTAATAAGCTGGGAGCAGTGACAACCAAGGGCGTAGCCAATGTCCCGTGGGCCGGAAATCCGACTCCGCGTGTGGCTGAAGTTTACGGAGGCATGATGAATGCGATTGGTCTGCAGAATCCGGGTATTGATCTTTTCTGTGAGAGGGATATTCCTTTTTTGAAACAGTATGATACAAAGATCATTGTAAATGTATGCGGTCATGCGCCGGAAGAATATCTGGCAGTGGTGGAACGTCTGGCAGATCAGCCAATTGATATGATGGAGATTAATATTTCCTGCCCGAATGTAAACGCAGGATTCCTTGCATTTGGTCAGGATGCACATCATGTAGAGGAACTTACCGCTCAGATCAAAAAGATTGCAAAACAGCCTGTGATCATGAAGTTAACACCGAATGTCACAGATATCACAGAGATTGCAAAAGGTGCACAAGCAGGCGGTGCAGATGCGGTATCCCTGATCAATACACTGACAGGAATGAAGATTGATATCAACAGGAAGACTTTTGCGCTTGCAAATAAAACCGGTGGTGTTTCCGGACCGATCGTGAAACCGATTGCTGTCCGTATGGTTTATCAGGTTGCACAGGCAGTCAATATCCCGATCATCGGAATGGGCGGAATTTCCTGCGCAGAGGATGCAATTGAATTTATTCTTGCAGGAGCCAGCGCAGTATCTGTGGGTACGGCAAATTTCCACAATCCGGCAGTGACACTGGACGTGATCGATGGAATTGAAGCGTACATGAAGAAGAATGGATTCAATTCCGTAAAAGAGATGGTTGGTATTGTAAAATAAAACAGATACAGGAGGCATAACATAAGATGGAACAGTATAAACAGGAATTTATTGAATTTATGGTAGACAGTGAAGTTCTGAAATTCGGAGAATTCACCCTTAAAAGCGGAAGAAAGTCCCCGTTTTTTATGAATGCAGGCGGATATGTGACAGGTTCTCAGTTAAAGAAACTGGGTGAGTACTACGCACATGCCATTCATGATAAATATGGCGATGATTTCGATGTGCTTTTCGGACCTGCATATAAGGGAATCCCGTTAAGTGTTGTAACTGCAATTGCATTCAGCGAATTATATGGAAAAGAAATCCGCTACTGTTCAGACCGTAAGGAAGAAAAAGACCATGGTGCAGATAAGGGAAGCTTCCTCGGAAGTAAATTAAAAGACGGCGATCGTGTAGTGATGATCGAAGATGTAACAACATCCGGTAAATCCATGGAAGAGACAGTACCGAAGGTAAAAGGTGCGGCTGATGTGGAAATCGTCGGTCTTATGGTTTCTCTGGACCGCATGGAAGTCGGAAAAGGCGGCGTGAAGTGTGCCCTTGACGAAGTCCATGACCTTTATGGGTTTGAAACAAATGCGATTGTTACAATGAAAGAGGTCATTGAACATCTTTATAATAAAGAATATAAAGGAAAAGTAATCATTGACGATACATTGAAAGCCGCAATCGACGCATATTATGAGCAGTACGGTGCAAAATAAGCAAATACAGGTAACAGCGATTTATAAATAAGATATCATGATCTGCGAAAGCAGATCATGATACTGATGAGGACGATTATGAACGAAAAAATTTATAAAACCATGTCTTCCACAGGAGCCTGCAGTCTGACAGTTGGGATCATTGTACTGGCAACGGGAATCGTAACAGGGATCATGATGATCGTAAACGGTGCAAGACTGCTGAAAAAGAAATCAGAGATATTGATATAAAAGGCTTCAGAAACAGGAGAAAACATTGAAAAAAGAAACGAAGCATATCATACGGACACTGGGAACCATTTTGTTTATCCTGTATGTTCTGGCGCTGATTTATTTTCTGTTCTTTTCAGAAGAATACGGAAGAGCAGCAATGGAAGAAAGACAGTACAGATATAATCTGATACCGTTTGTTGAGATAAGGCGTTTCTGGGTATACAGAAAACAGCTTGGACTTATGGCGGTAGTTACAAATCTTTTTGGAAATGTAATTGGTTTTCTTCCATTTGGATTTATACTGCCGGTTATTCTGGACAAAATGAGAAGCGGATGGCTGATCGTACTGGCAGGATTTGGGCTTAGTGTTACGGTAGAGGTCATCCAGCTTATTACAAAGGTTGGGTGCTTTGACGTAGATGATATGATATTGAATACAGCAGGGGCGGCTCTTGGATATCTGCTTTTTTTTATCTGCAATCACCTGAGGAGAAAAATTTATGGCAAAAAGATATAGATATGCGTTTGCAAAGAAAAGAGAGGCACAGCAGGGAAAACTGTCAGCAGTGCTGGCGGCTGTTTCACTGGTTTTATTTGTGACTGCAGTTTTGCTGGCATTTTTTTTGCAGGGACAATACGGATATATTGTAGGCGGGATCAGTCTTTGCGCAATGCTTCTGTCTGTATATGGATTTGCGATGGGACTGAAAAGCTTTTCAGAAGAAAACCGGACACACAAAGCAGGTATAATCGGCTCTATTGCAAACGGAATCATAATGATCGGATGGCTGGGAATCTTTCTGATGGGAATTTCCGGCTGATTAACAGGGAAGTCTGATAGAAAAAGGAGAAATATAGTTTGGACGAATGGGTTATGGAACGGTATGAACTGGCGAAAGAAAGAATCGCTCAGATACCGGACGAGAAAATGGCAGAAGAACCGTACTGCGATTTTTTTACAAAAGAAGCAATGTTTTTACAGCAGGTGATTCATGTGATGGACCATGGAATTGCGGGGAAAAATCTTGAAGAACTTCAGGAACAGAATCATGAATTATATCAGGATATTCTGCCCGAAAATTATGAAAATTCTTATGGAAATCCTGCATATGCACAGAAAATGCTGGGAGAATACGGAAAAGTATTTACCTTTCTTTATACAGAACTTCATGGCACGATTGCTTATGCGTTTGAAAAAAAAGCATGGGATCTTACGGTTGTACTTGAATTGTTTCTGGAAATCTATTCTGCATTTACGCAGGAAGAAATTCCTGCTGAGAAACAGGTGAAAGAAATTCTCATTTCCTATGTGAATGACTACTGCCAGGATATGGTGGAAAATCGGATCAGAGAGGCGATTGATCCTGAGAATAATTTTGTGGTTGAAATGATCATGGATTCTGATCTGAGCAATCTGAGTTATCTGTATCAGTCCGGCGAATATGTATCGGAAAATGAACTGAAAACAGCAGAATTTATGAATTCACTTTCCCAGAGGGAAATTGATGAGATGGCACGTACTTATACAGAAGGCTATCGGATGGGATTTATCACAGGAAGAAAAGATATTACAAAGAAGAAAACGGTTAATATACGTTATCATCTTGGCTTTGAGCGTATGGTAAAAGCGGCTGTTCTTCAATTCCGGGAGATGGGGCTGCAGACGGTTATTTACCGCCATGCACTTCATGCGGTGAACAGACGGAATCAGTTCAGAAATGGATTTACAGGAGGAATTGCAAATCCTCAGTTTGATTATGACCACAGACAGGACAGTGCGCTGTTTCTGGATTCGGATTTTGTAAAGCGTAAACTTCGTGCCATGCAGACTTCTTATGATGAATATGCAGATCTGGCAGATGTACATGGCGGACCGGCTGTGATCGAGACATTTGGAGAGAAGCCGTTTTCACCGGTAAGTAAACCGGAAAGCTGGGCGTTTACAGAAGCACAGCAGAAGCTTCAGCTGGAACTGGACAATGAATCCGGTCAGATTACAAACCGTTATATCAAAGGTGAGGAAAGAAGTTTTACGATCATTGCTTATCCGATACCTGAGATTGGAGAGGATTTCCCGGAAATTTTCCGCGAGATCGTTAAGATCAATACATTGGATTATAAGAAATATCAAAAGATCCAGCAGACGATCATAGATACGCTTGATACCTGTGAATGGGTGGAAATCAAGGGAAAGGGAGAAAATGAGACAGATCTGCTCATTCATCTTCATACATTAACAGATGCGAAAACACAGACAAATTTTGAGAACTGTGTGGCAGATGTAAACATTCCTCTGGGTGAAGTATTTACTTCACCGGTACTTGCGGGAACAGGCGGAATGCTTCATGTTTCAAAAGTATATCTTAACGGACTGCAGTTTTGTGACCTGAAGCTTGTGTTTGACTGTGGACAGGTGATCGATTACAGCTGTTCTAATTTTGAGACAGAGGAAGAGAACCGTAAATATATTGAAGATAATATTCTGTTCCATCATCCGAAACTTGCAATGGGAGAATTTGCAATCGGAACTAATACAACAGCTTATGTGGCAGCGCAGAAATATAATATCGCAGACAAACTTCCGATTCTGATCGCGGAGAAAATGGGACCGCATTTTGCGGTTGGTGATACCTGTTACAGTTGGTCAGAAGATACTCCGGTCTATAATCCGGATGGTAAAGAGATCATCGCAAGAGACAATGAAATTTCCGAGATGCGAAAAGAAGACGTCAGCCTTGCTTATTATGGATGTCACACAGATGTCACGATTCCATATGACGAACTGGGAAGCATCCGTACGATTGATGATGAGGGGGATATGATTTCCATTATTGAAGATGGAAGATTTGTCCTTCCGGGTACGGAAGCTCTGAACGAGCCGTTTGGGGAATAACGGCATTTTCTCATTAATTCCGGAATACAAAAAAATTTATTAGTTCGTTAAAATATTTCTTTGCATTAATTTTATTGACAGAAAAAGGGAATCTTAGTAGAATCTACGGTTAGAGAGGGTTTTGATAAAATCTTTTCTGACCGTACTTTTTTTATCAATAAAATAAAAACAGAGTCCCGGGCAGATAAGTTGTGATCTGTCTGAGAATACTTGAGAAGAAAAGGAGAATAATCATGGCAAAAGTAGGAATTGTGATGGGCAGCGACTCAGATATGCCGATCATGAGCAAAGCAGCAGACATTCTGGAGAAACTGGGAATTGATTACGAGATGAAGATCATTTCCGCACACAGAGAACCGGATGTCTTTTTTGAATATGCAAAAACAGCAGAGGAAAAAGGCTTTAAAGTAATTATCGCAGGTGCAGGAATGGCAGCTCATCTGCCGGGAATGTGCGCAGCAATCTTCCCGATGCCGGTTATCGGAATTCCTATGCACACCACTTCTCTGGGAGGAAGAGATTCCCTTTATTCTATCGTACAGATGCCGTCAGGAATCCCGGTTGCAACAGTCGCTATCAACGGAGGCGCAAACGCAGGACTTCTGGCAGCTAAGATACTTGCAACATCAGATGAGGAAATTCTTGCAAAATTAAAAGCTTACAGCCAGGAATTAAAAGAACAGGTGGAAGCAAAAGACGCAAGATTACAGGAAGTCGGATATAAAAATTACTAAGATAAAATGAGGATAACTCAGATCCATAAACAGGATCAGGGGTAAAAACGGAGGATTATCATGGATTACAAGACCGCTGGAGTAGATATTGAAGCAGGATATAAATCAGTAGAGCTGATGAAAGAGCATGTAAAGAGAACCATGCGTGAAGAAGTGCTGGGAGGACTGGGAGGATTTTCCGGGGCCTTTTCTCTTGCTAAGATCAAAGAAATGGAAGAACCGGTATTATTATCAGGTACAGACGGATGTGGAACTAAAGTAAAACTTGCTATGGTTATGGACAAGCATGACACCATTGGCATTGATGCAGTTGCCATGTGTGTCAATGATATTGCATGTGCAGGCGGAGAACCATTATTCTTCCTTGATTATATTGCATGTGGTAAGAATTATCCGGAAAAGATCGCAGCTATCGTAGGCGGCGTTGCAGAAGGCTGTGTGCAGTCAGATGCAGCTCTGATCGGCGGTGAGACAGCAGAGCATCCGGGACTGATGCCGGAAGACGAATATGACCTGGCTGGTTTCGCAGTAGGTGTCTGCGATAAAAAAGAGATGATCACAGGTGAAGAACTGAAAGCAGGAGATGTTTTGGTTGGTATGGCATCCACAGGTGTTCACAGTAACGGATTTTCTCTTGTCCGTAAAGTTTTTGATATGACAAAGGAATCTCTTGATACTTATTATGAAGAACTTGGAACAACACTTGGTGAAGCACTTCTGGCACCAACCAGAATCTATGTAAAAGCATTAAAGAGCATTAAAAATGCCGGAGTTCGTGTGCACGCATGCAGTCATATCACAGGCGGCGGTTTTTATGAAAATATTCCGAGAATGCTTAAAGAGGGAACACGTGCAGTTGTGGAAAAGAACAGCTATCCGGTACTTCCAATCTTCAAACTTCTTGCTGAAAAAGGCAATATTGATGAACAGATGATGTACAATACTTATAACATGGGACTTGGAATGATCCTTGCTGTAGATGCAGCAGATGTGGACAAAACAATGGAAGCAATCAAAGCAGCAGGTGACACTCCGTACGTAGTAGGACGTATCGAAGATGGTGAAAAGGGAGTGACTTTATGTTAAAAGTCGGTGTACTGGTTTCAGGAGGCGGCACGAATCTGCAGGCTATCCTGGATGCCATTGACTGTGGAAAGATTACAAATGCAGAAGTTTCTCTGGTTATCAGCAATAATCCGAAGGCTTATGCGCTGGAGAGAGCAAAGAATCACAACATAGAAGCTGTATGTATTTCCCCAAAACAGTATGAAAGCAGAGAAGAATTTCACAAAACACTTCTGGAAAAGCTGAAAGAGAGTGGCGTAGAGCTTATCGTTCTGGCAGGATTCCTCGTAGCAATTCCGCCGATGATCGTGGAAGCATATCCAAATAAGATCATTAATATCCATCCGTCACTGATTCCGTCTTTCTGCGGAGTTGGTTATTACGGACTTCATGTGCATGAGAAAGCGTTAGCAAGAGGGGTTCGTGTTACAGGCGCTACGGTACATTTCGTTGATACTGGCACAGATACCGGTCCGATTATTCTTCAGAAAGCAGTGAAGATTAAATCTGATGACACTCCGGAAGTTCTCCAGAGACGTGTCATGGAGAAAGCAGAGTGGAAAATCCTTCCTAAGGCAATCAATCTCATTGCCAATGGCAAGGTGAAGGTTGTGGATGGAAGAGTGGAAATAGAAGAATACGATACGGAAGAGTAGATACAAAAAGGAGCGGCAAGATAAAATGAAAGTCTTAATTGTAGGCAGCGGCGGCAGAGAACATGCGATTGCATGGAGTGTTTCAAAAAGCCCGAAAGTAGATAAAATTTATTGTGCACCTGGAAATGCAGGAATCGCAGAGCTTGCAGAATGTGTAGATATCGGTGCAATGGAATTTGAGAAACTTGCTGATTTTGCACAGGAAAAAGAAATCGATCTTACGATCATTGGCATGGATGATCCGTTGGTCGGCGGTGTCGTAGATGTATTTGAGGCCCGCGGTCTGAAAGTATTCGGACCAAGAAAGAACGCTGCGATTCTTGAGGGATCTAAAGCTTTCTCAAAAGATTTAATGAAGAAATACAATATCCCGACAGCAGCATATGAGAATTTCAATGATCCTGAGAAAGCACTGGAATATCTCCGTACAGAAGCGAAATTTCCAATCGTTCTGAAAGCAGATGGTCTTGCACTTGGCAAAGGTGTACTGATCTGTAATGATCTGAAAGAAGCAGAAGACGGTGTAAAAGAGATCATGGAGGATAAGAAATTCGGAAATGCCGGAAATACAATGGTCATTGAGGAATTTATGACAGGACGTGAAGTTTCTGTTTTATCTTTCGTAGATGGAAAAACAATCCGCACCATGACTTCTGCACAGGATCACAAACGTGCCCAGGACGGAGATCAGGGACTTAACACCGGCGGAATGGGAACATTTTCACCAAGTCCGTTTTATACAGAAGAAGTGGATGAATTCTGCAAAAAATATGTATATCAGCCGACTGTAGATGCAATGGCAGCAGAAGGACGTCCGTTCAAAGGAATCATTTTCTTTGGCCTTATGCTTACCGCAGATGGCCCGAAAGTACTGGAATATAATGCACGCTTCGGAGATCCGGAAGCACAGGTAGTCCTGCCACGTATGAAGAATGATATCATTGAAGTAATGGAAGCGTGCGTAAATGGAACACTTGACCAGGTAGACCTTCAGTTCGAGGATAATGCAGCAGTGTGCGTAGTACTTGCAAGTGATGGATATCCTGTAAAATATGAAAAAGGTATTCCAATGTACGGCTTTGAAAATTTCAAAGACAAAGACGGATATTACTGCTTCCACGCAGGAACCAAACTGAAAGACGGCCAGATTGTTACTAACGGCGGTCGTGTTCTGGGAATCACTGCGACAGGCAAAGATTTAAAAGAAGCAAGAAAGAATGCATATGAAGCTACAGAGTGGATTACATTCGCAAATAAATATATGCGCCATGATATTGGAAAAGCAATTGATGAAGCATAAAAGTATTGATGATTAGTAACTATTCAGCGGTCTACTATCCCGCGAGGTACTGAACAGTTACGATGATTAAAAATAAACAGGAGACAAGACTGGGAGAAAAGTCCTATTCTTGTCTCCTATTTTATAGTCAGCAGATACTTCTTCTGTCCAGAAGTGTTTTCAATATGGTATTTCCTCAAAGAACGATAGAATCCACATAAATATTTTTGCATAAATAATACGAGCGATTTCCTTTACTTTTCATGCAATCTGTTATAAAATAGAAAAGTGCTGTAAAGCAAAGTTACAGATTGAGATGAATTGTAACGTAGCAGAAACAGCGAGGAGAAAGTTACTGTTCAGCATATGCGCAGTAATGGGAGAAATATTATGAACAGGAAAAGTCAGAAAGAGATTCAGGTGACGACACATATGGTGCGCCAGTTTCTGCAGGAGAATGAAGATACCGGTTATCGGGATTTTCACAGCAATCTTCTGCCGGGTGTGGATAATGTTATGGGAATCAGACTTCCGGTGTTGCGAAAATTTGCAAAGCAGCTTTCTGGTATGGACTGGCAGGAATGGTTTGAACAGGCAGATGATCAGTGGTATGAAGAAACGATGCTTCGCGGATTGGTGAGTGCTTATGCAAAGATGGAATGCAAAGAACGCTTAACATATGTGGCAAAATTTGTGCCGGACATTAATAACTGGGCAGTATGCGATTGCTTTTGCAGTACATTAAAAGATGCAGATAAATACCAGGCAGAATACTGGGATTTTATTGAAACGTATTTTACTTCGAATAAAGAATACGAAGCAAGATTTGCGGCAGTCATGCTTCTGGGACATTTTGTGAAGCGTGAATATTTGAAAGAGAGTATCAGACGTCTGGAGAGTATCACTCAGCAGGGATATTATGCAAAGATGGCAGTGGCGTGGGCAGTATCTGTATATTTTGCGGCATTTCCGGATGAGATGCTGACATATTTGCAGGACGGTCACAAACTGGATGAATTTACATATAAGAAATCACTACAGAAGATCACAGAGTCTTATCGTGTTGATAAGGAAATGAAAAAGATCATAAAAGAAATGAGACAGAGAGGATAAAATAATGGGAATCAGCAAAGAAGAAGCAATCAAGGAATTACAGAACAGAGAGACAGTATTTGTTGCATACTCACAGGCTACCAAACTGCCATATGTGAAATGTGACGAAGAGACTTATAATGACCAGGCATGGATTTTTTCCACAGAAGAGGGAATCAAGGAATTCGGCAAAAAGATGATTGAAGATAAGATTCTTCTTATGGGAATGAGATTTTCCAAGAAAGATTATCCAAGATTATATGGTACTTTTTATGCCATTGGTGTTAATACTGTTGTATGGGTAGACGGTGAAGATAAAATTGAGATTGATCTTCCGGATGTTGCAAAACAGGCAGATATGAGCAAGATTGAGCCGGCTAAGAGACCGCTTCTGAATCCTACACTGGAGCTTTCCGGCATTTACTTTATGCAGGAACTCCGCCGTCCGGTAGAGAAGGATCAGCATGGAAATCTTCGTGAGCTTGAGGAAGAACTGATCGTAAACCTGAAGAAATCCGAATATCTGGTTGCTATGAATGTAGATCCTGAAGATCCTAAGAAGATCAATATTCCGTATCTCAAAAATAAAAAAGAAGAAATTCTCCAGCCTGTATTTACAGACGTTATGGAACTTGAGAAGTTTACAAAAGGTCAGAAGCTGCGTATTGCGAAAGTACCGTTTGCAAAACTTCCGGAGCTGTTAATCGATAAGGCAATGGCTTATGCAGTTAATCCATTAGGCTTTAACCTTGTTCTGAACAGAGAACAGCTCAATAAGATCATTGGCTTAAAATAATCAAGTCATGTAGATGAAATTCAGTTGACAGAAAGAAGATAAAGGGTGTGCATGCTGTGTGAGAACATGGCAGTACACCCCTTTTTGTTTTGAAAAATAATACAGCAATACGTCTTTCTGTTGCAAAAAATGTTGGTTTGTGCTAGGATATGTGTAACACAAAAAGGAGAAGAAAACGTATGATGATAGAAATAGATTTCAGTAGTGATGAAGCCATTTACATCCAGCTGACCAATCAGATCATCATGGGGATTGCTACGTCAAGACTGCAGGAGGGAGATACACTGCCATCAGTGAGACAGCTTGCAGATACAGTTGGGATAAATATGCATACAGTAAATAAAGCATATTCACTGTTGCGACAGGAGGGATTTGTCACTATCGACCGCAGACGTGGTGCAGTGATTTCTATTGATGTAAATAAACGGAAAGCATTGGAAGAACTGAAACAGAATCTCATGGTGGCGCTTGCGAAAGGATGTTGCAAGAGCGTAAGCAGAGAGGAAGTACATCAGCTTATTGATGAGATTTTTGACGAATATGATGAAAACAGATAGGAGAGGACATGGAGAGACAATTTACCAGACAGGCAGAGAATGCCCTCAAATTGGCAAAGACAACTGCGAAAACCTGTGGACATGGATATATCGGAACAGAACATCTTCTTGCAGGTCTTTTGAAAGAACCTGAAGGCACTGCGGGAAAAGTGCTGCAGGAATTTAACGTAGAAGAAGAAAAACTCAGGGAACTTATCAGCAGCCTGGTTACACCGGTTCAGGGCAATACTGCGGCAGCAGAAACAAAAGATCCCCAGTACAGCCCAAGAGCAAGAAGGATCATTGAACAGGCGAAGGAAGATGCTGAGAGCATGGAATGTCTTTGCGGAACAGAGCACCTGTTGCTTTCGCTTCTGAAAGAGACAGACTGCGTAGCGACGAGACTGCTTTTTACAATGGGAGTAAATATCCAGAAGCTGTTTGCGGCTATCCTGACAGCTATGGGATTTGACAATGATACCATTGCAGAGGAATTTCAGTACGCAAGGAATGCGGGAAACAAAAAAGTGACCAGTACCCCTACGCTGGATCAGTACAGTCGTGACCTGACACAGCTTGCAGCAGAGGGAAAACTGGATCCTGTGATAGGGCGTGATAAAGAAATTACCAGACTGATCCAGATTCTGAGCAGACGTACGAAGAATAATCCGTGTCTGACAGGGGAACCCGGAGTAGGTAAGACTGCCATTGTAGAGGGACTTGCACAGCGCATCGTTATGGGAATGGTTCCGGGTACAGTGAAGGATAAGCGTCTTGTTGTGTTAGATCTTTCCGGCATGGTTGCGGGAAGCAAATACAGAGGTGAATTTGAGGAACGCATTAAGAATGTGATCCAGGAAGTAAAAGAACATCAGGGAATTCTGCTGTTCATTGATGAAATCCATACCATCATCGGAGCAGGTGGAGCGGAGGGAGCACTGGATGCTTCTAATATCCTGAAACCTTCTCTTTCCAGAGGTGAGATTCAGCTTATCGGCGCGACTACTCTGGAGGAATACCGTAAATATATTGAAAAAGATGCGGCACTGGAACGAAGATTCCAGCCTGTGACAGTGGAAGAACCATCTACAGAGGAGACTGTTGAAATCCTTAGAGGTCTGCGTCCATATTATGAGAAACATCATGGGGTAAAGATTGAAGATGAGGCACTTGAGGCAGCAGTAAAAATGTCACAAAGATATATCAATGACCGTTTCCTTCCGGATAAGGCAATTGATATTATTGATGAAGCAGCATCAAAGGTTCAGCTTGTGGGTTATCAGTCAGCACCTGAAATGGAACAATATGAACTGGAACTGAATGAACTTCGTGAGGAGAAAGAACAGGCAGTTAAGACTGCAGATATTGAACGCGCAAAAAAAGCACAGGTACGCCAAAATGAAGTGGAAGCCGAAATGGAGAAAATCCGGATTAAGACTGAACGCAGAAATAAGAGGAAAAAACTTGTTGTAGATGAAGCTGCTGTTGCAGAGACGATTTCTGACTGGACAAAGATTCCTCTTCAGAAACTGACAGAGGGAGAAACCAAACGTCTTGCTCGTCTGGAGAAAGAACTCCATAAACGTGTGATCGGACAGGATGAGGCAGTGAAAGCTGTTGCGCAGGCAGTGAAACGGGGAAGAGTAGGACTTAAAGATCCGAACCGTCCCATTGGTTCTTTCCTTTTCCTTGGACCTACAGGTGTTGGTAAGACAGAACTTTCCAAGGCTCTGGCAGAAGCTGTCTTTGGAAGCGAACAGGCGATGATTCGTGTAGATATGTCCGAATATATGGAGAAACACAGTGTCTCCAAGCTGATCGGTTCTCCTCCGGGATATGTAGGATATGAAGAAGGCGGCCAGCTCAGTGAGAAGGTCCGCAGAAATCCGTACAGTGTATTGCTTTTTGATGAGATTGAGAAGGCTCATCCGGATGTGTTTAATATACTTTTACAGGTGCTGGATGACGGTCATATTACAGATGCCCAGGGAAGAAAAGTCGACTTCAAACAGACGATTATTATTATGACTTCCAACGCAGGGGCACAGGCGATCATGGAACCGAAACGTCTGGGATTCATGTCTGATAATGATGAGAAGAAAGACTATGAACGAATGAAAGGCGGTGTGATGGAAGAAGTGCGCCGGATTTTCAAACCGGAGTTTCTGAACCGAATTGACGATATCATGGTGTTCCATGTGCTGAATAAAGAAGATATCCGGAAAATTGTGACATTGCTTCTTAAAACACTGGAGAAACGATGTGCAGAACAGATGGAAATTCATCTTACAGTGACAAATGCTGTGAAAGATTTTATTGCAGAAAAAGGTTCTGATAATAAATATGGTGCCAGACCGCTGCGTCGTGCAATTCAGAGTAAGATAGAAGATGCGCTTGCAAACGAGATTCTGGAAGGCAGAGTAAAACGTGGAGATAGTGTACAGGTGAAACTTCATAAAAACGAGATTGCATTTGAAGTGAAAAAACAGTAGAAATCTCTGAGCAGACAGATATTTACAATTAAAGCAGAGGACTCGCATGATTCACAGAAATTGTGAAATTAGTATAAAAAAATCAGTGAGATACTGGTCAAAAAAGTGAATGTATTATATAATAAGCACATAAAATGTCGGAAAAGTACAGAGATAGTGAAAAACTGTACGGCATCGGCAGATGAACCGGTGGAGCGGCAAACAAAAGAGTCTTAGGAGGACATAGGAAATGGCAGTAGTAAAAGAATTAATCCGTACAGAAGAGAATGGAGCAATCAGCTTTGGTGACTATGAGCTTGCACAGAAGTCTAAATTATCAGACTATCAGCATCAGGGCGATATGTATAAAGTAAAAACTTTTAAGGAGATTACCAAGCTCGAGAGAAACGGAATGTTCGTTTACGAATCAGTTCCGGGAACAGCAGTATTTAATCTTACACAGAGTGAAGCTCAGATGGATTTCCATGTAGAGGGACCGGAAGATGCACAGATCACAGTGGAGATGGAGCCGGATACAGAATATGAAGTATTTATTGAGCAGGCAAGCACAGGTAAGATGAAAACAAACCTGGGCGGTAAACTTTCCTTTAGCGTGGAACTTGGCAATGCTGCAAGAGTAGAAGTAAAGATTGTAAAATGCTGAAAAATAAAAAGACGGTATATTTTTGCCAGGAGTGCGGATATGAATCCGCAAAATGGATGGGGCAGTGCCCTGGATGCAAGTCCTGGAACACCTTTGTGGAAGAGACAGTTTCCACAAAGAAGCCATCCTCTTCTGGAGCAATGAAATCATCAGAAAAAAGGCAGGAACCGGTGATCCTTAAAGACATCAGCCTGTCAGAAGATGAACGGCAGACAACTCAGATTGGTGAACTTGACAGGGTGCTGGGCGGCGGTATCGTCCCCGGCTCCCTTGTTTTAGTGGGAGGAGATCCGGGAATCGGAAAATCAACGCTGCTTTTACAGGTGTGCAGGAATCTGGCAGAGAAGCAGGTTTCGGTTCTTTATATTTCAGGTGAGGAATCTCTGAGACAAATTAAGCTGAGAGCTAATCGTATCGGGCAGTTTACGGATAAGATGCAGCTTTTATGTGAGACGAACCTGGAAGTGATACGTGAGGTGATCGAGCGCAGAAAACCGGATGTGGTTGTGATCGACTCCATTCAGACTATGTTTCACGAAGATGTAAGTTCGGCACCGGGAAGTGTCTCTCAGGTGAGAGAATCTACCAATATCCTTATGCAGATCGCAAAGGGGATGGGGGTGTCCATTTTTATTGTAGGTCATGTGACGAAAGAAGGAAATGTGGCAGGGCCGAGGGTTCTGGAACATATGGTGGATACGGTGCTTTATTTTGAAGGCGACCGGCATGCTTCTTATCGTATCCTGCGTGCGGTGAAGAATCGTTTTGGATCTACGAATGAGATTGGTGTTTTTGAAATGTGTAATACAGGTCTTGAGGAGGTAAAAAATCCGTCGGAATATATGCTGAATGGCAGACCGGAGGATGCGTCGGGTTCTGTTGTGGCGTGTTCTATGGAAGGAACCCGGCCGATTCTGGTTGAAATCCAGGCACTTGTGTGCCAGAGTAATTTCGGTATTCCGAGGCGGACAGCGGTGGGAACTGATTTTAACAGAGTGAATCTCCTTATGGCTGTGCTTGAGAAGAAAGTAGGCCTCCGTCTGGCTGCATCGGATGCTTATGTCAATATTGCAGGGGGAATGAAGATGACAGAGCCGGCAATTGACCTTGGAATCTGTCTGGCGATTGTTTCCAGTGCGAAGGATATTGTGATTCCTGACAATGTGATGGTGTTTGGCGAGGTTGGCCTGAGTGGTGAAATCCGCGCAGTGAGTATGGCAGGCCAGCGTGTGCAGGAGGCGAAAAAACTGGGCTTTGGAACAGTTGTGCTTCCGGAAGTGTGTAAGTCTTCTGTTGGAAAAGTGGAAGGGATCAATTTGGTTTATGTGTCGCAGATTCGTGATGCGATTGGTTATATTATGAAAAAATAGATTGGCAGACTACTTGATTATATATGGTTTGGATAAGTCGATCAGACTGTCGTCAAAGATATTTTTTGTCTGAGAAAGTCTGCTGACAGAGAGAAAGAGGAAAGGATCAAAAGTTATGGCAAGTGGAATTGATACAGTGATATTTGATATGGATGGAGTGATTTTTGATTCGGAGATTCTTGTGCTTCAAGCGTGGAAAGAAGTGGCAGAACGTCATGGAATCGCAGGAGTTGAGGCAGCATGTCATGAGTGTCTGGGAACAAACAGTGTTGTAAGTAAAGGGGTTTTTCTGAAACATTATGGTGAAGATTTCCCATATGAGGAGTATAAAGCGGAGATGGCAAAAGTGTTTTTCAGTCATGCTTCAGGAGGTAAACTGGCAAAGAAGCCGGGAGTTGAGGAACTTTTGAAATATCTGAAGGCGAAGGGATTTAAGATCGGGCTTGCCAGCTCTACCAGGGAGGCACTGGTGCGTTCGGAAATTTCAGATGGCGGGCTGCTGGGATATTTTGATCAGATTATCGGGGGAGATATGGTGGAACGGAGTAAGCCGGAACCGGATATCTTTCTGGAGGCTTGCAGACGACTGGGGACCAGACCGGAGAATTGTTATGTGATTGAGGATTCTCATAATGGAATCAGGGCGGCTTATGCAGCAGGGATGCATCCGATCATGGTGCCGGATCTGATGGAGGTGACGGAGGAGATGAAGGAGTTGGCGGAGGAGATTTTTGAGTCGCTTTATGAGGTGGTGGAGTTTTTGGAGATTCGGTAAAAGAGATGTGAAGGGACGCAAGCTCAAATTATTCTCTCTCTTCGGCTTGGTTTCGGGTCTTAAGAAAAGCTAAGCCTCGGAAAATCTGCTAAAGGGGGACGCAGCCCCAAACAATTCTCTTCGGCTCGGTTTCGGGTCTTAAGAAAAACTAAGCCCGGGAAGATCAGCTAAGAGGGACGCAAGCTCAAATCATTCTCTTC
>ERZ791840.395-NODE-395-length-30531-cov-10.334558_pt1 | contig 30531 bp, 21 predicted proteins | sample MGYA00510291_ERZ791840 | MGnify/ENA primary metagenome ERZ791840 (study PRJEB30046, sample SAMN00715256) | human gut metagenome | study: EMG produced TPA metagenomics assembly of the A metagenome-wide association study of gut microbiota in type 2... | reverse complement strand
CGTCAATGAACGGACTCATGGTATGTACGTTATTGGGAACCGTGGTCATCAGCCCTACCATACCATAACCAACCTCCCCTGTCAGTACGCGGTCGGGCGCGGTATCACCGAAGGTGGTGGTGAACACCATATCCGATTCGATGTTGCCAAAAGCCTCCACGAACTCTGCGCGGAAGGTTTCAATGATAGCCTTGGCCCTGTCCTCCTCGGTGGCAGACAGAACAATGGTGGCGGTGCCAAATGCGGGGATGGCGTTCTTCGCCTGACCGCCGCTGAAGGAGGCCACGCGGTAGCTGACGCCGCCCTGCCGCAGCATAGCCAGCAGCGTAGCGATGCTGACCAGCGCATTGGCGTGACCCTTGTTGATCCCCACGCCGGAGTGACCGCCCAGCAGACCACTGAGGGAAATGGTCAGCGTCTTGCAGCCCACAATAGGCGTCTCCCACTCGGCCTTGTGGCTGTAGTTGAAGAAGTCACCGCCAGCGCAGGAGTTACACAGAGAGCCCAGCGTTTCCCAGTCCAGATTGACCAGATAGTCGCCATCCAGATACTTGGGATCAATGTCCATGGAGTCCATACCATCTTCTTCGTTGGTGGTGAAGATGGCGCGGATGGGGCCGTGACGCAGGGTGTCATCCTGCAGCAGATACAGGCACATCGCCACGCCGATACCGTCGTCGGCGCCCAGACTGGTGCCATCTGCGGTCAGAGTCACACCATCGTTGATGACCTTGATGGGATCGTTCATAGGATCGTAGGTGACGCCCTCTTCGCATACGCAGACCATATCCATGTGTGCCTGAAAGATCACACGGGGTACATTCTCGCAGCCGGGGGAGGCGGGCTTGTCAATGATGATCTCATTCATGTTGTCCTTTTCCACGGCCAGGCCATGGCTTTTGGCCCACTGGAACAGGTACTCGCTGACGCGCTCCTCGTGATGGGACGGGCGGGGCACCTTTGCCAGCTCCAGAAATTCGGACAATACAATATCTAACGCTTTGTCTTTACTCATAGCAAACACTCCTTACTGTGCGACAGAGCAGGCTTCTTCGATAGTCATATCGCCGGAGCCGGCCAACTTGGTATTCTTCAGCAGGGAATAGAGGATCCAGTAGGCCACGAAGGCGATGATCACGCCGTCCAGTGCGGAGGAGAACACCGTCACCACGCCCAGCGTCTCCAGCAGTGCGAAGCCGCCGCCGATGACCCATGCGATGATGCCGATCCAGTTGATGCCGCGCACGGGAGACCAGTTCTCCTTCTTGGCCTTGCAGATGACCCAGTAGTCGCAGATGACAACGCCCATGATGGGAGGCACCACCGCGCCCAGAATGCTGATATAGGTGTTCAGGAAATCCGCCAGACCGGCAATCGCCATAATGACGCCCAGTACGCCGCATATCATGGTGACCAGAGGACGCTTGCTGTCCTTGATGGAGAACATCTTGCAGGCGGCCAGACCGGACATATAGGCGTTGCCGGTATTGGTGGTCCAAGTGGCGAGGATCAGCACCAGCATGGCAACGATAGGCAGCCCTAGACCTGCGAACATGGCGGCCACGTCGTAGTTGCCGGTGCCGATGGACATGATAGCACCCACCAGGATCATCAGCAGAGCCGCAGGCATAACGCCGATCAGGGTGGCCTTCACCACGTCACCGCGGGTCTTGCAGTAGCGGGTATAGTCAGAGTTACAGGTAGCGCCCAGCGCGAACAGGCCGATAACGGTGGAGATAGCGGCGGGCAGGGGCATCAGGTTCTCCGAAACGGCAGAGGTGATGTTGCCCCAACCGGCGGTGTTGATGGAATGGATACCGCCATAGGCGCACAGCAGCACCAGCAGCGGAACGGCGATATAATTCAGAATCGCCATCCACTTCACGCCGTAAACGGCGGTGATGAACATGACGACACCCCAAACGACGCAGCTCAGCCAGAAGGGGAACTCCACGCCCAGATGCAGCATCAGCGTGTTGAAGGCCACGGCGCAGGTGGCGGTCTGCACGGCGAACCAACCTGCCTCACAGATAAAGATAACCAGCGCCATTGTGAAGTTGGCACCTGTCATACCGAAGGCTCTGGTGGAACACATGGTGGCGTTCAGACCGGTGTCAGAGCCGACAATGCCGCCTAGGATCATCATGGTGCAGCAGATGGCAAACCCGATGAGGGTGGCCCAAAAGATGGAACCCATGGTCAGCACACCTCCGAAGATGCCGCCGACCATCAGCATGGGGATACAGATCATGGTACCCACCCAAATGAAAGCGATACTCCACCAAGAGCGTTTTTCGTTGGGTTGGATCTGGGATAAGCCCTTATCTTCCTGCTTGGTTTCTGTTACAGTCGTCTTGTTTTCTTCCATGTTGTTATTCTCCTCTCCGAAATAATCTTGGATGGGGAATGCGATTGGTCACCAAAGTACCGAGAGGGACAGGGACGAGCCCTGTCCCTCTCGGAGATATATGGTAATGCGGTCAAATTTACTTGGTGAACGGGATGTTGCCGCCCTCATAGCCGACATTGGACAGGAAGGGCTTCCAAACGTCAAACATATTGGGATTCTTCCACCATGCACCGGGAGCCTTGATGGCACCCAGGCAGATCTCCATACCCTCTGTGATATCGGCGTTGGTCAGAGGCTCGCCAGTAGCGGCGTTGTAGTAGCAGGTGATATCGGGCACCGTCATAATAGGCTTACCCTCATGCTCCACCAGCAGGTTCTCATTCTGGAAGTAGATGATCCACTGGCCGTCCGCGCCCTCAACGTACACCTTGCCGTAGTCAAAGCCCTTGGCCTGCAGATTCTCCTGCTTGACGACCTTGCCGCGCGTCAGGAAACGGCATTCAATCCCAGCCTGTGCAAGTGCCTCAAAGGCGTTAGAGCCATCCTTTGCACACCTGCGCAGCCCATGACCGATCTTCTCACACAAGGTCACAGTGCCGCAGGGCAGGGACTCCTCGATGTCACTCTTCCGAACCATCCAACCGGAGAGACCAGCGATCTGACCAAAGGCGGTGCAGATCCAGCGTCCGATCTCCTCGCCCATGGGCGCGTCCTTGGCGTCATTCAGTTCGATGGTAACCTTGTTGTTTTTGCCGTCCGCCATTGCCAAAGGAGATGTATCCAGCCCGTTGATATGCAGCAGCAGGGTGTCCAGCGCAGGCACCGCACGGCCCGCGCCGTCACAGTCGATAAAGGGAATGTCGTTGAGCAGAGAGATCAGCATGGGGCAGAAGGTGTTAAAGCCGCCCAGCTCCACCGGAACAGAGTATTCCAGCTTACGGGGAGGATCCATCTTGGCACCCATTTCCTTCAATGCATTGAAGGCGTTGACCGCATACTGCGAAAAGTCGACATTTTTCAGCACGGTGGGCGCACCCATACCGGCGGTAACAGCGCCGTAAGCCTCCGGATCCATGTCGCAGGTTTCCAAAAGCGTCAGCTCCACCGGCTTTTCCGGATGGAGCTTCTTGTAGGTGTCCAGCAGATCTGTGCCACCTACCATGGCACCACCGCCGCCGCCGCCCATTAAGGTCGCGCCCCAAATGACATCAATGAGCTGTTCTTCCTTTAGAATTCGCTTTGCCATGTTGTGTTCCTCCGTTTTTATTTTTTTTGAGAACGTTTTCCGTCCTGTGATAAGATTATATTGATTCTGCCTTCGGAGGTCATCGGGTGGCAAACCAAGGATTCTCCCGTTTTGTTGGCCGCGAAAACAAAGAGAGACCGCATATGCAGTCTCTCTTTGTGGAGTTTGCTCAATTGGATTGTGGAAAACGACTAAAGCTCCTTTAGGATGCGATAGACCGTCGCCGCCTCATATACGGCGAGGGTCGCGGGCATTTGCACCAGATCACACCGTAAAACACTCCGTATCTTATTAAGCCGGTAGTGTACGGTATTCTTGTGAATATATAACAGCTCCCCTGTGCTTTGTGTATTAGATTCTGCGTCCAAAAGATAGGTACATAGCGTTTCTATCAGAATGTCCCCATCTGCGGTATCCTTCAGCTTTCGGATCGGCAGCAGACAGCCCGTTACCGCTTCTTCGCCTTGCTTCACATAGTCGATGCATGATTGCACATAGCGCAAATCACTGTCTGAATAGATCTTACGCCGCGGATACACAGCACAGAGCTCTGCAAAGCAGCGTATCATCCGGTTATATGCATCGCGGGCTTGCGAGGTGTTCTCAAGATCATCGAAGACGCAGCCGTGCGCAGCATATCCTTTCTTTTCAAGTAGTGAAACAAAGTGCTCGCCCAGCTCACGCATGTTTTCCTCGAACAGCATCCCGTCAGTCAAGGCAACAATAGAGGCACCATAGCTATCCACAATGACAACCTTATGATGATCCTGCAGATATACCTTCAGCTTTAGGATAATGTCCAGCTTTTGGCTGGCCGTCAATTCCTGACTGGTCTGGATATCCGAAACCTGTAAGACCCACATAGTATTGACGGTGCCTATGGAAATGCACATCTGCTGCGCCAACTTTCTCATTTTAGCGGGGTCATCCGTTAATATGGCCTCGATCAACGCATCTGTGCCATCGTAGCAGGTGCCTTTGTCCCAGATGTTCAAAAATAGTGCCACCACATCCACGGCCTGCCGCAGCTTCGCATCTTCCATATAGTCAAACTCGTCCATCACCAACAGGTGCATCCCGCGATGTGTTTTGGACAGAACTGGAACATCCCAAAGCTTGAAGCATCTCCCGTCCAGCCTCATCGTTATCATCTGCCGGGTTGTTGGCTCTCGCCGCTGCCGCAATGCTTGCAGCAGAGCATGGAAGTCCCATTGATTAGAAACCGGCCATGCTGCTGCGCCGCGCCGATCCAAATACCGGTTCGTCAGCAGCAGTGTGCAGTGCAAGCGGTCAGAAAGCAGCCGCAGGGCGGTGTTAATATTTCTCTGCTGCGGCTCCAGAAGGGCAATGCTGTTCATCAGCTCGGTGGCATAATAATTTCCGTGCATCCGTCGGTTGTGAATATATTCCACCACATCTGTTATTACATCAGAATACCGAAAGTCCATGCGTCCAAAGGGCATGGCAATCAGCGGGAGGTTAATCTCATCCGCAACTGCGATCAGTGCCTCATCAATCCGAGGGATGAAGACCCCAACATAAAACAGGACAAGCCCTGCTGCGCCCATGTTTCGCAAGTGCCGCAAAACACTGCACTGGCGGGCAACGTCATCTTTAATGGTCACAAGAGCAGATATGATCAGCTCATTTCCGATAATTAGCTCGTTGGACAACAGTTTTGTTTCCGGCCACTCCAGTACACTGACAGAGGACACCGCGCGATCTGTTCCTTTTGCTCCGGCAATCAACTGTGCTTCACGCAGCGTGGGAAGTTTCAGGCAATCCGCAACGGTCACGTTCATAGGATATCTCCTCTCGGCGGGACACTTACTACCAATCGACACTCTTCCACTTTCATGTTACCAGACTTTTCACCGAGGAGCAATGGCTATCGGTACAATTTCTGACTGCCTTTTATTGTTCACACAGCTAAAGGCACACCAGAGGCACTTACTTCCATACTGTACCTTGCCTTTGGAAATATATTTCATATTGATTCGCTCGTTTGGTATTTACCTTGCCATTTTGTAGGACATGAGCTCATCAAGAAAGCAGTAACGCTTGGGTATCTATCGCAGAAAACCCAAGCGCTACTGTTTCATTTTTCGCTCTTATCAGAGCGAGTTATCATTACAATCCCCATTACTATGCATGCCAGAGAAAGTATAAAGGGAACTGCAAATCCTTGTAAGTATGGCTCAATCGTGAGCCAATATGTTTCCTTTAGTCCTCCCATAAGATAGCCAACCCATGCGATCGTAATCAGCACTGATATACTGGTTAAACCCAAGGCGATAACGATATATCCTGCGCCTTTCATCTTACTGCCTTACTTCAGTATCAACAAGGACATACTGACCATCAACATAATCATAATACTCTACATAGGCCGGTTTTTCAGAAAACCCGTTGATCTGCATAGCCATTGCAGCAGAGGTTGCTGTTGTTGAGGAAAAATATTCCAGTTTGAGCTTTGGCAGAATTGCCTGCTTTGCAGTAGCTGTCTTCTCATTTCCAGTCGCTGATGTTTCGTCAATATAAGTATAAGGACCTCCAGGATAGCTTTGCTTCCATCCGGAGACATTTTTATACTCCGTCTGCTTAATCGTTGTCAGCTTATAATTCTTCATGTAGTAGGCTTTTACATACTCGCCCTTCTTGAGAGCTCTGCTTGTTCTCGAAACAGAAAACTCCGTAGTCTTTCCAAAGCTATATCCTAATTCACCTTGCACTTTATCCTTAACTCCCACTCCGAATGAGCCAGAATAGGTATGCGTGTAGGAGACTCCCGCAGCTGCTGTATCAGTCTCTCCCGCCGCCGTTGCCGGTTCACCTTCATAAAACAACTCCCATCCGCCAGACGTTCCTGTACCGGCGTCTTTTTTAGTATACGTCCAATAGCGCCTCGTGGTCGGAACCATGACGGACTGCGTACTTGTTCCGCCGCCTTCTGATGTCTGCGCCGCAAATACAGTTGTGGGAAGACTCGTTAACAGCAGAGTCATAATCAGCATAGCTGTCAATACTCGAATGGTCTGCGTCTTTTTCATGTAATCTTATATCCTCTCATAATCTTATTTTGCAGATATTTTTAAGTGTTCCTGCTTAGTTCACTCCGCACTACACAGTCAAAGGAAATCGATTCAATTCCAACAAGAATAATAATCATGAAGTCTTGTCTCTTTGTGCGAATAAATAATCGCTTTGAGCTTCCCAGCTTTCACATCATTGATTTTACACATTTGCCATGTTGGAATCAGACCCCTGTTGCTGTAACGGTGACTCCCGGCTTGCTTTTCCCATTAACGGTTGCTTCTAAAACAAGCGCGTATGTTTTTTTAGCTGTCACCGAGCAGGTTTCCGAAATAATGACCGTACCCTTTCCAGACGCACTCCAGGAATCTATTATTTTCTCTCCCTGCTTTAATGTGATCGTGATGGCAATCTCATCGTTCTTATTGCCGCTGCTGTATTTACCTACACAATACGCTGTTGTTCCTGAAATCCGTAACGTTGGTCTTCCGGAAATTGCTCTTAGACTTACTGCAGCTGACGCTGTTGTCACCATCATTGATATCATAATCATAACCACAACCATCAGAGGAAAAATCCTTTTCCGCATAAAAACACCCCCTTCCCGCGTTAGACTTGGCACTTTTGTGCTCATGCCCTATTAACGCAGTAAGGGGGATGCTTTCTTACATTTTACTAAAAAAATTTTTACTCTTTGAGTTCGACACTCTCAGCCATACCTATAAGCTCATCCGCTGTGAGATATCCATCAATCATAAACTGAATTCCCTGTTCAGCATCATACCAAGTTATACAATTCGTCTGCTCGTGATTTTGTGAAATATACAAATGACCAGGTTTCCCACTAACTTCAATCTCCGATACCTCCATAGCCTCCGTATCTATTACTATGGCAGATCCATCTTCTACTCTTAAATATTCAAGCCGAATGGTATCTCCCTTTCCATTCACATAGGTTTTTTCTGAATTATTGATGAGTTCCAAAGAATCTGTTGTCTCATAATAACCATAGGGAATCTGTGCAATCCCATACTCCGGCATTTCTCCAGAGTCTTGCGCTCCCCAAAACCGATAAATAATACTATTCTCATATTTTTCTGTAAGCCATTCGACGATTGCTGCATGAGCGCTGGGAATTGCTACCGCAACAAACCCAAAGGAGAGGACAGAAACAACCATAAAGATTGCCGCTATTTGCAAAGCTTGCTTCCAAATTGGCCTACGCTTTCGACGAGCCCAACGTGCAGGATTCTTCACCATGTCTCGCATCTGGCGCCGAAAACGCGGAGATGTAGTAACCGCTTCTTTGTTAGATAGTTCTTCCTCAAACTCTACGCAAGCCGCATCTAACAGAATATTCTTCAAGAGAACATCTTCTGCTGCATTTTTCATGGTGTAATTCCCTCCTCTCTCAATTTATTCATCAGCAGAGCTCGGCCCCTATGAATTCGAACATCGACAGCCGACTCTTTCAAACCCAACATCGCAGCAATCTCTTTTGTACTCATCTCTTCCACAAATCGCATTTCCAAAACTGCTCTGTATGTTTCTGGCATTGCCCGTATTATTTCTATGATGTCTTCTGTATTGTCGGTTTCGAAGTTAGACTCTCCTCCCGAAGTAGCCTCATCAAACGGTAGTTCCTGATGTCGCCTACGTAACAAAGAAATTGATTCGTTCTTTACAATTACAACGAGATAGCCTCCTCGTTTCTTACACGGTATCGCTTGAATTCTGGAAAACCTCTCAGCAATTCTTAGCCATGCATTTTGAACTGCATCCTCTGCCATGGCCGGATCTTCCAAAAAGTATCGTCGTGCAACCCGAAGCATTGCGCCACCATATTGCTCATACAGCTCCATGAATAGCTGACGCTCTGCGTCAGTTTCAAGCATTGATAAAAAAACTATCACAATTGTTTCTCTCTCTTCTTTACTTATTTTCTTTCCTCGATGTTGTTTTATGCTTGTCTCAAGTGCTCATTGAGCCACCTTCGTTAACCTACATTCATTGCATCTGCAAGGGTCGTTATTTCCCGGAGCAACGAGATGCGCTTTTGTCAATTTTAGCTCCGCATAGAGCATATGTAATTCGAGGTTTTATGCCATATGTGTATATTTTACGATATACAACGGAGGATAGCAAGATTTTTAAGCGGCGCCGTTTGGGGGTAAGGCTTTTGTATAAAGCATAGAATTTTTCCTTGCAGACCTGCCATTATCTCTGAGTACATGTCCATCACCACACAACCGCTGTAAGAACTGTACAGACATGCCTCCTATATTTTGTGTCGTCAAAATGACAGCCATGAGCTGTGCCGACAGTATTTACCTCTTGCACATATAGAACTTATGTTCTAATATAATGTTTGAGAAAACTGAGAGGAGGACGGATAGATGGGACGGCATATTCTACACGTAGATATGAACGCATTTTACGCATCTGTAGAATGTCAACGTCGCCCTGCGCTGCGGCAAAAGCCGGTGGCGGTCTGTGGTGATCCAGAGGCCCGCCATGGAATCGTCCTCACCGCCAACTATGTAGCGAAGCCACGCGGCGTCAAGACAGGCATGGCCATTTGGCAGGCGAAACAGGTCTGTCCTGATCTGGTGGTGCTGTCTGCCGATATGAGGGAGTATATCCGATTCAGTAAGATGGCTCGCGAGATTTACGAGAAATACACCGACCAGATCGAACCGTTTGGCCTTGATGAAAGCTGGTTGGATGTGACCGGCAGCGTCAGTCTGTTCGGTTCGGCCGTGAGTATTGCTGAAGAGATCAGCGAGCGGATCAAGTTTGAGTTGGGGATCACCGCCAGCATCGGCGTTTCCGACAATAAGATCACGGCGAAGCTGGGTAGTGACTATAAAAAGCCGGATGCCATCACCCGTATCGAGCGGGATAACTATAAAGAAATTGTCTATCCGCTGCCAGCAACCGATTTACTCTATGTTGGTCCTGCCACAGAGCGCAAGCTGCGTGGTGTTGGGATTCATACCATCGGGCAGCTTGCCGAGGCGTCGCCGAAGCTTCTGGAATACAAGCTGGGGAAAATGGGGCTGGTGCTGCACACTTTCGCCAACGGGCTTGATGTATCGCCTGTGCAGCGCAGTGATCATATCCGTGCCATAAAATCGGTAGGCAACAGCGCCACCACGCCGCGCGATCTGGTGAGCGACGATGATGTGCGTCTCATGCTGTATCTGTTGGCGGAAAGCGTCGCCTGCAGAATGCGGGAGCTGGCATCAAAGTGTACGGTGGTCGAAGTTGCTGTCCGGGATACGGAGCTGCATTGGTACTGCCGGCAAAAGAAACTGGCAGTTCCCACCTGCTCCAGTGCGGAGATCGCAGAAGCGGCGTTCGACCTGTTCCGTCGCAGCTATCCGTGGACGCTGCCGGTACGCAGCATTGGTGTGCGCGGCGCCGAACTGGTAGATGCGGCTATGGGGATACAAACATCGCTTTTCGATAATGATAGGCATCGGAGCGCATGGGAGCAGATCGACGTAGCCGTGGACAGGCTGCGGCAGCGATATGGCTATATGAGTGTGCGCCGCGCTATCACCATGTCTGACCCGGCATTGGGCTGTATCAATCCCAAGGATGACCATACCGTGCATCCGATAGGCTACTTCGCAGGATAGGGGGAATATCCATGGAACTTGAAAAGAAGTATGTGCCGGTGACAGTGCATTTTGACGCCAACGGGAAGATGCGTCCTATCGAGATCGAGTTTGACGAAATGCGCAGATATCATATCGACAAGATACTGGATGTGCGCCGCGCAGCCTGCCAAAGTGTAGGTGGCGTGGGAGAGAGATATACCTGCCGCATACGGGGCAGGGAGAGTTATCTCTGGTTTGAAAAAGGCCGCTGGTTCGTAGCAGCGAAGGATGGAAAATAAGAAGGAGGCTGCCGGCGTTGCCGGCAGCCTCCCTTGCGTAGAGAAAACTACTTACCAATACTTGGGATACTTGCTGGTGCTTTGCTGATGCTTTGCATACTCCCACCAGGGAACTTGGGTGGCAAAGTCCGTCAGCTTGTCCCAGAACTGATCGGCCAGCGTCCCCTTGTCCACGTAGACCGTAACAGTATAGGTCTTGCTGCTGCCGTCCTCCATGGCGGCGGTGTAGGTCACGGCATTGGTGAAGTCCACCGTTACGCCGTTACCGGGCGTCAGAGACTTGACGCCGTTTGTGGCGATAACCGGGGTCAGCTTCGTCACATCTGTGCCGCGGGGCATGGTGATGGTAATGGTATTGGTGCTGTTGTTCACCGCACCGGCCACACCGTTGATGGAGAAGCTGGTGATGCCCTTGACAGTCGTTGTGGCCGTCTCCCACTTACAGGTGATAGACACATCGCCCGCAGGCATGGTAAAGCGTCCGTTGGTGATGGTTTTGGTTTTGCCGCCCGCTATTGCCAGCGTATAGGTCAGAGAACCAGACACCATCTGATAGCCGTTGTCGGGCGTTACGGTAACGATGATCTCGTCACCCGCATCCGCCTTGGTGCGGTTGGTGGTGATCGTACCGCCCTTGGGTGCGCTTATCGAAATCTTATACGCGCCGGTATCAGGCGTATCAGTGCCACTGCCGTAGGCGGGGATCTCCACCTTCAGGGCAGTGCTCTCGCCTCCGGCTGCACCCACAACAACGATGTAGATGTCACGGGCGCCCTCGGTCAGATTGCTGAGGGTGATGGTCGTCTCGCCTGCGCTGGCTGTACCATGGGTGGTGGATTTCATGATCTCATCCGCCGTGGGAGCCGCCGCGCCGTGGGTCACTACCTTGTAGAAGTAGTTGCCCGCCTCGCTGGAGGTAAATTTCACCATTGCGGCAGTCTTACTGGTGCGGGTGGCAGAGCCACCGGACAGGGTGGGAGCGTTGGGGGCGGTGTACTTGATCTCAATCGTGTACTCCTTCGTGCTGCCATCCTCGGCGGTAACGGTGAACTTGACCGGCGAGTTTATGGACATATTGCTCATTACGTCGCCGTTGCTCCACCTGTACCCGCCATTCGTCGCATCATCATAACCATCCTTCATCTTCACGGTAGCCGATTCCGGATAAGTCAGCTTCAGGTATTTCATACCGATGCTGTTCAACACGGCCTTATCCGTATCAGAAGGCAGGGTAAAGGTGATTTCGGTTTCACTGATTTCCGCTCTTGCAAACGGCGTGGTGTCACCGGTCTGGTTCAGCAGAACAGCGGCGGTAATATCCTTCTCACTGCTTTTGGCCTTGGTAATGATGATCGTGTACGCCTGGGTGTTGCCCTTTTCCGCTGTTACCGTAAAGGTCGCAGCCTTATCCAGCTCCATACCGCAGGCGGCGCCTTCCGTCCAATCCTTGTCAGGATCCCCTTCCTTGGTGACCGTGGCTAAATCGGAGATCGTCAGCTTCAGGATCTTCTCACTCAGCTTGCTGGTGTTTGTACCAGCGGGCAAGGTGATGGTGAACGTGCTGCCCGACCGGGATACCGCAGCGCCGGGAACATCCAGTTCTACTGCGGTCAGGGCATTTTCCGTGCTGGCCTGCTCGGGATCGACCTTGAAGAATGCCTTGGCGGTGATGCTCTTGCCGGTGTCAGGCATGATGAAGGTGGCAACGTTGTTGACATCCTCTGCAACGGTGTATGTCACATCCTTGTTATCGGCATCCTTGACCTCCCAGCGCTCCAGCATATAGTGTGAGCCGGGGGCAGCAGTGAGAATGACGCTCTGGCCCTCGTAAACGAGAGGCAGAGAGGTGCCGATGTTCTCGCCAACGGTGACTGTAGCGCTACCCATAATCGAGTCATTTACCTCGGCGGTCACTTTGGCGTACTTCTTCTCGCGCAGGACTGCGGTAAACACATAGTTGCCGCCCGTCTCCAGTGTAAGCTCCGCACTGCCATCCTCATTGCGCGTGATTTTGCTCTCATCAACGGGAGTACCGTTGCTGGTGATCTCCCACTTATCCAGTACATAGCCGTCCGCAATTGAGTAGGCTCTAAGCGTTACGCTGGCACCAGCAACGAGGCAGTCGCGCTTATCACTGTAATAGCAGGCGCTGCCGCTGCCGCTGCCAAGTTGGACGCTGCAATTAAGCGTGGCCTGCACATTGGCGTCACTCGATTTAAGCTGGATCGGTACACCGGAAAGTTCAGTCTCCGCTTGGATGGTAACGTCGTTTTCCGGCATAGTGAAAGTAAAACTTCTCTCTGTCGTCGTAAATTCGCCCAGGCCTGTGATGTTCCATTTTTTCAGGACATGCTGCCGTATACCTGTTGCGCTGGTAATGACATCAGCGTCTTTATCATAATGGACGCTGCCCAAAGGTGTAGCTGCGTTAATGGCAAATGCACCGAAATTCACAGTGACCTGCTCTCCCGGAACAGCCTTTGTAATCGTCTTGCCGGAGGCATCCTTAAATTCCTCTGTATACAGCCAGCCATTCAGGATGTTTTCACTTTCGTCAATGACTGTAAAGCCGCGGAGTCCCTGCTTATCATGCTTGAGCTCAAATGCAATACCGGGAATCACGATCTCCAGCGGGGCGCTGGTCTTTCCAGCCGAATCAACACCCACAATATACAGATACTTGGTTCTACAATTCGTCATACCGCTGACAGTGATCGTGTTGGTCGTAGCCATCGTACCCGTATTTGTGTTAGCCGAAGTGGTATCCACCACCACAGGTGCGGTTTGCTGCTCGTCATACAGGGCATAGTAGTAATTGCCTGCTGCGGAAGCATTAAACGTCACTGTAGCCGTTTCCTTGTCAGTACGCTTTGCAGAACCGGCACTAAGGGTCAATTCCTCGCCAGCTTCACCCGTATATTGCTGGACTTTTACATCATAATGATAGGCGGTTTTATCTTCGGTCATGATGTAACAGTTACCTCTAGAGTGATCATAAAAATCCGCATCAGTCTTCAGAATTACCGGTATGTAGAATTTTTCCGTATAGTTTTCTTCTACATTTTTTAGAGTCACCTTGGATTTCTTTGCAGTGCCGGATACTTCGCCTCCTATCTGAAATTGGAAGCCAAATTTTGCCCTTGCAGTCGCGGTGGGACTCTTATCCTCTGATGTTGGTAAGGTTTCAACATAAAGGACGATTGTTCCTGCATGATAGGTCGTGGTCGCACCGGTCGTATTCACATTGGCGCATTTTTCCAACTTAGTTACGTGCTGAATATCTACTTTTTTCAAGTTTTTCTCCGGCGCAGGAAAATCATCACGCAAATTAAAGTTTGTAAATGAATACTCGTCAATGCTTGCCAAATACGGCCATTCCGGTTCTGCTTTCTCCTCACCCGTATATTGCTGGACTTTTACATCATAATGATAGGCGGTTTTATCTTCGGTCATGATGTAACAGTTACCTCTAGAGTGATCATAAAAATCCGCATCAGTCTTCAGAATTACCGGTATGTAGAATTTTTCCGTATAGTTTTCTTCTACATTTTTTAGAGTCACCTTGGATTTCTTTGCAGTGCCGGATACTTCGCCTCCTATCTGAAATTGGAAGCCAAATTTTGCCCTTGCAGTCGCGGTGGGACTCTTATCCTCTGATGTTGGTAAGGTTTCAACATAAAGGACGATTGTTCCTGCATGATAGGTCGTGGTCGCACCGGTCGTATTCACATTGGCGCATTTTTCCAACTTAGTTACGTGCTGAATATCTACTTTTTTCAAGTTTTTCTCCGGCGCAGGAAAATCATCACGCAAATTAAAGTTTGTAAATGAATACTCGTCAATGCTTGCCAAATACGGCCAATCTGGCTCTGCCGCATATGCTTCTGGCGCAGTTATTACAAAGAAGCTCATGGCCATGAGCAGGCAAAGGAGCAGGGATACCGCTCTTTGCCATCTTGTTGTATTCATGGCTCTCTCCTTTCTGCTTTAATTGAATTTGTGTCCGTAGCTGGTCTGATGATCGGCTACGTCGCTGTTTTCTGCCACCGCACCCCAAAGCTGCTGGGAAATACTTCGCTCAAAGATAACGGTGACGGTATAACTTGTGCTTTCCGCGCCCAGCGTTACGGCATAGGTCAGCGGACTGGTAAGGTTCACGACTTCACCGGACACCGGACTGACCACGGCTCCCGCAGGGACGGTAACGACCGGCGCTACCGCCGTGACGTTCGTTCCCGCCGGCAGTGTGACGGTAATAATGCCGGCACTTTGGTCGATCACACCATCCACACCCAAAACGGAGAAGCCTGTGATCTTCGCTGTGCTGGTCGAGGGCGTATCATCATCGCCTCCGCTGCTCTTTGCAGAGATCGGCTGACCGCTCTTGTTCAGCACAGTAACGGTGTAGGTGCGGCTTGCCAGATCATTGTCGCCGCCCAGCGTGAACGTGGCTGCATTGGCAAAGTCCACCGCGATACCGGAGGTCGGCGAGCAGCTTCTGCCGGTGAATTCGATGTCCGTGACCAGCTTGGTGCTTGTCAGCTTGGAATCGTCCACATCGGTGACAGTGATGGTGCTTTTGGCGTTGTCAATGACGCCATTGTACCATTCACCGACCGCCTGAACACGGAAGCTGGTGATCTCCGCCTGCGCCTTGGACACGACCTTAATACGGTAGGTATTCTGTACCGTCTTATCGCCGGAGGTCATGGTGAAGGTCTTCCAGTCAGAGAAGTCCATCACCTTCTTTCCGTCCAAAGACGGGTCGGAGGTCGCTTTGTAAGAGAGGCTGGCACTGAGATACATCTTCGAGGTATCCACACCGGCGTTCACCGTAAGCAGAATTTCCGTTGCCCCATCGGATGCCTTGGTGACTTTCTTCTCCAGTATGTCCGTTGCGTTCAGCACGCTGTTTTGCAGCTTGATGCTGTTGACATCCAGCTCGGCACCGGAAGCCCCCACATCGCCGTGGGTAACGGTGACATTATAGGTCTTGGTGGTCTTTCCGTCCTCAGCCATCACGGTAAAGGGTTGCTTGATGCCCTCTACGAAAGTCACGGGAAGGCTCGGCGCAAGCAGCGTCGCACCTTCTGCCATCGTCACGGTTGGGGTCAGGTTCGTCAAGGGCATACCGTTGGGAACTGTAACAGTGATGGTATTCTCGCCGCCTTCACCGCCCTCGGTGATAACGCCTGGCTTGCCCTCGATCTCAAAGCCGGTGATGGAAGCATCCGCAGACAGCTGCCGGGCAAAGTCAAAGCGCCGGTTATACAGCGAATACGGATGTCCAGTACCTCCCGCCTTCAGGAAGTTCAGATACCATTGGCTGGCATAGCACCCCTGATAGGTCGCCATGGCGTTATTTATGACGCCGGTGGTGTGGTGGAAGTAACCGCTGGGATTTACAAAGCTGTCCACCCAGTTTTGGATCACGCTCTTCCCCTGTCCGTCGGAGAAGCGGGGATCGGTGTGGCAGTCGATGCCCATAGCGGAAAGCGCACAAATGACCTGAGCTGCCGTTTCACTGTTGACAGCACCCCATGCCTTGAAGGAGTAGTCCGCACTCATTCTGGTGATGATAATGCTTACGCCTTCCTCCAGCTTTGCGCGCACCCGTTCACCATAAACCTCGTCATTGGCATACGGCGCGATGGACTGCATGAGCATAGCGACCATATCCGTGTCAAATCCATCAGACAGATAGACGTGATTAAGGATCACATTCATAAAGGCATCCCGTGTCCAGATCGCGTTGTCGGGGATCGTGTAATTACCCATGTCCAACGAGATCAGGCCGAAAATTGGGCCGTTTATGGTGTATGTTCCCGCGTAGTTATACATGGTTTCCGCAAGGTTGTCCACCTCGTTGCCCTTGCTGTCAGTAAACGGCTGACCGTCGTTGTACTGCGCAAGGTTAGAGCAGTCAAATCCTCGTGCTGTCAACATCATGATGGTGCGGGCAATGTTGGTCATTGCCACACTTGTGGTGGTGTCCAGATCGCTGATCTGCCCAGCAAGGTCATAACCACCATCGTAGTTTGCCAGCTTTCCCTGATAGAAGCCGAGGTTCATCCACTCCCAGTCATCATCCGCCGTACTGGAGTATCTGGTGATGATCTTATTGACAACGTTTCGCAGATCGTCCTTATACTCGTTTTCGGCTACCGCACCGGTAAAGGAAACATTGACATTGTAGGCGTTCGTATTCCCGTTTTCCGCCGTAACAACGTAGGTGACGGTCTTCGAGAAATCCTGCTTTACACCGGACGCGGGAGAAACCGTGGCAAACGGAGATACCTCAATCACAGGTGCGAAGGAGGTCGCTGTTCCCGCGGGCAGTTCCATGGTGATCTCGCCCGTATTGTTGTTGATAACGCCCTGCACCGAGCCATAGCGGAAGGACAGAATATTGTTGCCCTTTGCGGCAGGAGTGCGTGTGATCTTGACAGTCCACGTCCGCTCAACGCCGTTCTCGGCCGCGACCACATACTCGTTGTCACCCTCGCTCAGTCTGTCGGGTACACTTTTCGGTTTCGCAAACTCCGAGATCACGATCTCCGGCTGCACAGAGGCAAGATCCGTTGCGTAGGGGATGGTGATCTCCACAACGCCGGTATCTGCATTGATCGTGCCGATCGCATCACCGATGCTGTAAGACTCGATGGCGTTCTGAGAAGACGCCTCTGCCGTTATGGTGACGGTATAGGATCTTTCAAGCTCATAGGTGCGGTTATAGACAGTAAGCGTTTGTGTTTTGCCGCCGCTGAAGTCAAACGTGCCGCTGTCCATATTGGTATGCGTGCCCGTATGCGTAATAGTAGGACTGATCGCGGTAAGGTCTGTCCCCACCGGCAGATTGAGGGTGATCGTTCCGTTTTCCTCGTCGATCTTGCCGTATCTGATCACACCGTCCGCCGTTGTTACTGAAAAAGCACTTGCGACCGTATAGGGATCACCCTCTTCGACCACGACATTCCAGTAGGCAGACAGATCTGCGCCCATGTCAAAGCCGTATTCATCAATAGTAGAAACGCCGTCATAGACAATGCCGGCTGTTTTTTCCCACGGAGTAATGTTATATACAACTCTGCCACTCTTCAACGAGCCTGCTACCTGTGAGATCTTGAGCCAATCGGACAATTCAATGGTAGGTGCAGGCAGCTTGGCAAAATCCGTGCCTTGCGGAAAACGAATGGTAACCGTCTTGCTTGCCGTATCAACTACGCCCACGGAATCCCCCACCGCGTACCGATCAATGGCCGGTTCCGTGATGCGGTTATTTTCTACAAAATCTAGGTAGTACGGCGCGGCGACCTCAACCAGTGCCTGATAATAGTCCTTGCTGTATCTTCGCAGGTATCCACCGGTATATGTGTTATACGCATCATACTCCAGTACTTTGCGCATGACATCTTCCGCGTCGGCACTGTTCCAATCGTGGTACTCAAGAAGCACCATACCACCCTGAGGATAGTTTTCGGCACTCCCTGCAACTGCAAAGCCAATGCTCCGTGCGGTCTGATAGAGCATATTGAACTGCACGGGCTGATAGTCGCCCACAGCAAGAGAACCGCTGCTGCGAGCCTGATACATCGCCTCCAGCTTGGAGCTGTACGCTCTGAACAGGTTCGTCAGCGGCTCCACCAGATAGTCGATGATCTCGTTGACTTCTTCATCTGTATTCTTGCTGTTGTTGCGGGCCGGGTCCGCGATAATATAGAATGGATATTCGCGCCCATCCGCAGCTTTGGCCGTATAGAGAACCGGGGAGGAATGATCGGCAGGCAGGCTTTCCTGACAGGTAAACGTCGTGCCGGAGATCACGTTTTTCCCGGCATAGTCGCTATAAAAGCTGGCAGGGGAAAATGTAGAGCTTCCGCCTTCTGGAATCGCCACTCTCACCAGGGGGCCGACACCGAAAGACTTTGCTTCGCGCGAGTAAAACCTGCCTTCGGTATCTTTCAGAGAGAAAAACTCACCGTAATCGGCAGCCTTTCCGCCAGTCCACCCTACAAGATAGGGCCACGTTGTACTGGTCAGGTCGTCCGTTGTCCATGCGTATGTATTTGTGGGGAGAAGTATCAGCAGGGTTAGGCATAGCGCCAACAGATGCTTGAATAATTTGTGGGTTCTCATCTTCATCTTGGTTGATCTCCCAATTATGCTATTTGCATAGGGGAGATCCAGACATATACAGCCCAGATCTCCCCTGTGGTGGGGGCGGCAGGATCACTGCCGCCCCATAGGATCAATTAGAAGTGGGGCGTGTAATCTACAGTCAGGAACCAAGTAAAGAGAGGCGCATTGCCAAGGGCGTAGTCAGCTGCGCCGACCATGGGCACCTTGCAAGTGGGCGTATATGCGCCATCCATGTAGCACCAGCCGGACATCTGGCCGGCAGAGAACTCGCCCAGACCATTCAGGGTCGCCAGATAGGTGTCGCTGCAGTTCGTGGTGCCAGTGAAATAAGTGCTCTGCGCGAAGGAAATGAAGTCCTTCATGACATCCATCACGCTGTCGGTAGCGGCGAACACCTTGCCCTGATTATAATAGGCAGCCAGAGCGTCTTCAATCTGGGACACATTCGTTGCAAACTGAGTGCCATACGTAGATGCGTTCAGTTCGGTGAAGTCGATTGCATAGGTATCCTCAGTGACCTCAAAGCTGGTTGCGGTATCGATAACAGCAGTGACAATGTAGGAGCGAGTCACGCCATCCTTGGTCGCTGTTACGATGGGGCGGGTCACATTCAGATTGATCATGCCACTAGCGTAGTTGCCGCCCAGAGTGGCGCCATTAACCGCGGTGATGGTCGCATCAACAGAGGCCTTGCTGCCTTCCCAAGTATAGCTACCGGACACATAATAAGCAACGCTGGTGTCGGTCCAGTCAATGTTGTTGTTCACATAGTAGGTGTTGCCCATGTAGTTGTTCTGAACAACAGAACCATAAACCGTGATTCCAGCAGTAGTAGAACCCAGCTTAGTTACCGTGATAGCGAGAGCATCGTCACTGGAGATAGCAATGTTCTTCTCAAAGCCAGCAGCCAGGTAGTAGGTGTTGCTGCCAACGGTGACGGCATAGCGGGTGTTCAGCAGATTCAGCGTGTAGATGTATTCATTTCCGGTGGAAGAGGTCGCGGTAGCGCCGGCAACAGTAGGTACGGCACCAGTGGTCGTGATTGCCACGCGGGCAGACTGAAGGTTTTCCCAAGTCTTGGTCGCACCGAGCTTGGCGCGGATGTACTTCACGCTGGAACCGGTGTTGTCATCGTACTGGTAGTACGCATCCACGCCTTCCACGTTCACAGATGCGATCCCGTCGAGAGCGGTCACGGTCGTGCTGCTGGTAGGAGCAGTCGTTTCGGATGCGAACGCAACGACGCTGACAGAGAGCGCCATGGCAAGTGCCAGCACAAAAGCTAGCAGCTTATTGCAAGTTTTCTTCATAATAATTTCTCCTTAAATCTATTTTTCGAGCGTATCACTCGAAATTTATGATCTTGGCTGCTTCCTAGGGTTTTGCGTTTTGCCACTATATGCCCATTGGCATCACCTCCGTAAAATCAGAAAAGCAAACACTGAACTTCCTCTATTCTACAGTCAGATGGTAGCAGCGTGTCGTATCCATGGCGTCAGCCTTTAAGATAATTACCGGCACTTCTTCACTCAAATCCACAATGACATTGCTGCCATCCATCTGGACTATACAATTGCTATCCTCTGAAATCGACCAACCAGAGCCAAGCTCCAGTGTCAGTGCGACGTTCGTCTCGTCCTGAACTGCCGATTTCGGGATGAAAATGCTGAACCGCAATCCCGTTTCCTGCCCACCATAATTCTTCTGCACATCAACACGGCACGCCGTGCCATTAGCGCTTACAGAAGTTATTGCGTCCGTCGACGCACTATCTGCACCAAAAGGATCGTCCGCCTGCTTTCCGCAGGCTGTCAGCATCGACAACAGTGCCACAAGCACTATTAAGGCTATACAGGTCTTTTTCATTTTCCTAGCCCTCATTCCAGCTCGATCTGGAAGCTGTAGGTCTGGCTCAATTCACCGCTGGTGACGACCAGATCACGTTCTTCCAACGCCAGGTTCAAAATGAGCCGACCGCCCAGTTCGTTCACGATGCAGGGACTATCCATGTCTAGCACCGCATCCGGGGCAAGCTCTACATTTGCGGCACAGCTTTTGAAATCCGTGTCCGTCGGCAGCGTAATGGCGATCACATAGTGCGTCTCGCCATCCTCCGTGTGGGTCTGGATCTCCGCCGTGCTGTTGCCGATCACAAAGCTGCGGATCAGCGGCTCTTCATTGACAGTATTTGCTTTCCCACACCCTGCCAAGCACGGCAGGATGCAGAGTACGGTCAGCACTATACAGCATATCTTTTTCATATCGTTACCTCACTCAGAGCGGATGGCCTCGTTGGGGCTGATAAGCGTTGCCTTTCGTGCGGGGATCCAAGCGGCGGCAATGGCCACGCAGCCGGAAAACACCACGCCGCAGACCGCCAGCCACCAGGGCAGCACGCACCGCAGCTCACGGGATGCGAAGATCATCGGTATCAGCCACTTGGCGATAAAGCTCAGCACCAAGCCTGCCGCGCCGCCGATCACGCCTACGATCAGTGCCTCCGAGAGAAACATCTTGAAGATGTCGCTGCGAACGGTACCCAGCACCTTCAGCACGCCGATCTCCCGCGTCCGTTCCGTAATGGACATCATCATGGTGTTTGCCACGCAGATGGCGGAGATCAGGACGGCGATACCGCCCAGCGCGCCCAACATCCCCTGGATCTGCCGGGACTGTGTCCGCACCGTCTCAAGCATATCGTTGAGGGAATAGGTGTTCAGGCCCGTGTCACGGATCAGCTTGACGATCCGCTGCACGTCGCTGACGTTCTTCACCTTCACCCAAACCAAGTCGTAGGTAGGGCCGTTGGCTTTTTCCTCTGCCGTCTTGGTTTGAGTTGTCGCACCCATGTAATTGGCGTTGGCCTGCGTCATCTCCTGCAAGCGGTCAAAGGACATGAACGCGGCGGTGGCGAAGTTGTTATTCAGGGTGGAGCAGATGCCCGTCACCCGCAGGGTATACAGGTTGCTGGAGGGCAGTGCCCGTCCGTCGGTGTCGGCCTTCGGCTCACCGGTCAGGCTGGAGGAATCGAAGGTCATGCGAACAGGCACTTCCAGCAGGTCAATCAGGGCGTTGCCATTCTCGTCTACTGCCAGTTCCCAATCCTTTGCCTTGTTGGCAAGGCCAGCCGCCACGTCGTCTGTGAACATGACTTCCGGATGCAGGTGTGTACCGTCCTCGGCCATCGTGCCCCGTTCCGGCGTCAGCATGAAGCTCTCCGCCGTGGTCATGTCGATGCCGTAGATGCGCACCATGTTGACATAGTTGCCGGAGACGATGTAGGCGGACTGCTGGTAGACCGGCGTTACCGCCTCCACACCGTCAATGCCCCGGAAGGCCTCCAGCGCCTTGTCGTTCAGCAGCGCCTTGCGTCCGTAGTCGCTGGTGGCAGGCGTCACATCGATCTTTGTCAGGCTGCCCAGTGCCTCGATGCTCTCGCGGTACGCCTGCTCATAGCCCAGACCTACGGAGATCAGCACCACGATACACATGACGCCCACCGCCATGGACAGGGCTGTCAGCGCCGTGCGGGTCTTTCGCCGGAACAGGTTGGTGCAGCCGTAGCGAAACAGGTCTTTTGGCTTCATACATTCCCGTCCTTATTGCTTCCGTCGTAGGTCAGCGGCTTCTCCCCGATGCCCGGTGCGCCGCCGTCTGCGTCAAAGTCGTCGTCAAAATCGTCCAAGGCAGCGGTGTTTTCGGCACCGGGCCCGATCTCGCCGCGCTTATAGCGGATGATGACATAGACCACAATGCCGATCAGGATGAGCGCAAGGATCGCTATCAGCAGCCACAGCCACCAGCGGCTACCTGTGCCGTCCTTATTTGCGTTGACGCTGTTGGCATCTGTATCCGCAGAGCTTTCCGCCACGCTCAGCGGCACGGAGATGTCCTGAGAATACGTCTCGCCGTTGGCGTCCTCATACTGGAGGATCATCTTGCCCACAAACGCACCGATTTTGGAGAAGCCCACCGTTACATCGGCGCTGGTGGAGCCGCCTGCCAGCAGGTCGCCCACATAACAGGGGGTGGAGGCGGTCATGCCGTCGGTGGCCAGCACCCGGATATTCATAGCCTTGGCGCGGCCCATGTTGGTCAGCGGTACGGAGATGGTAGCTTCCTTATCCTTGCTGAGTGTGCCGTACACCTCCGGCGTACCGGCCAGAACATCCATCTTCTGGCTGACCGGCAGCATGATGTTCTGCGCCGCCTTACCGGCCACCGCCTCGGTGGTCTCATAGGTCAGGTTGATGCCCAGCATGGCGGGGCCAACCTCCGCGTCCTGCTTGGCCATGATCTTGTATTTCAGGATCGTCGTACCGCCCGGCTTGATGGAATCGGCATAGGCGGTATCCGTGCCGCCTACGCACAGCGTCAGGCCGGGGGAATTGGTGAATACCAGACTGGAGATGATTTTCTTGGCCGTGTCATACTTGGAATTGTTGATCAGGGTCAGGCGCAGCTCCGTCTCCTCGCCTGCCATTAGGCCGGACACCTCGGTATCGTCCACATACAGCTTATAGCTCTGCACCATTACCGACATGGCGGAGGCGTCATAGCCGTCGATCACAGTAAACTGCGTGGAGAAGGAGCCCTCCGCAGGGGCGCTGTTCTCGAAATAATTTGCCTTGAATTTAATGGACTTGTTGCCGGAGGTGGCAAAGGGCGACACCGTGAAGGTGTAGTCCAGATACTTCACCTCGCCGCTGGCCCAGTAGTCGAAATACTTGCCCAAATTGGTGGAGTCGATCACGAAGGGGAACTCGTCCAGCGCGGCAGAGACTACGGGATAGACCGTCACGCTGGTCAGGGTACCGCCCACATTGATCACGGGGATCCGCATGGAGATAGTCTGATTGGGTGTGCCGGTAGGCACGGTGTAGGAGCCGCCCGCATTGGTACCCGCCACCTGAAGGCTGCCGAAGGCGGTGGTAACGCCGGACATATTGCCGTTGTCGGTAACGGTCACATAGGCACTGACCTTGAAGGTCACGTCCTCGGTGATGGTGGTGCCGTTCACGGCGTCCTCCCGCCACACGGTGGCATTGATCTTAAAGGGCACAGCGTAGCGTCCCTTACTGGCGAACTCGCTGATCTTGAACTCGAACCACACCTCCGCCGTGGAGTTGTAGGACATATCCTTTAAGTGCTGCACATCGCTGGCGTAGATCAGCTCAAAGGGCCAGTTGGACACGCTGGCGTCGGTAGGCACATCGGGATAGATGTTGATGTTGCGCAGCATGTATTTCTCGCTGGGCAGATATTCCTTGTTGACCGCCAGCGGCAGCACGATCTTCACCACCTGACCGGGAACGCCTTTGGGGGACTGTGCGCCGGTATCCATCAGGATCAGGGCGTTGGCGTCGCTGGGTATGACCTTGATATCCGTGTTGGGCTTTTCATCCGTAACCGAGACCCCGCTGACGCCGGCATCCTCTCCGTTTTCATAAGAAGTGTAAGCCTCAAGGGTGCTGTCGCTTATCACATCCGCTGTGACTTCTTCCGCCATAGCGACGGCGGGCAGCAGGAATACTGTCATCCATACGCAGATCAACAGGGCCAGTACCCGTTTTACCGTTTCTCTTTTCACTGTGCGTTCTCCTCTCCGGTGTGGTGATTTTCTATCTCTATCTTTCCGTCACTGAAATAGACGGTACGATCCGTGTAACGCTGCATCTGCGGGTCATGAGAGCTGAGGATGAAGGTGGTGTTCCTCTCCCGGAAGATCTCGCACAGCAACTCCATGACCTCCTGACCGGTGCGGCTGTCCAGATTCCCGGTAGGCTCGTCCGCCAGCACGATGGAGGGCTCCGTAATAATGGCTCGTGCGATGCTGACGCGCTGCTGCTGACCGCCTGACAGCTCCGCAGGCCGGTGATCCACGTGTCCGCGCAGTCCCACGCGGCTCAGGGCCTGCCACGCCAGCCAGTTCCGTTCATCCTCCGGTACGCCCCGGATGGCCAGTGGCAGCGCCACATTCTCCAGTGCTGTGTATTGGGGCAGGTTGTTGTAGCTTTGGAACACAAAGCCAATATAGCGGCGGCGGAACCTTGTCCGCTGTTCCTCGTCCATAGCCTCCAAATGATGCTTGCCTCGGACAATGATCTCACCCTCCGTGGGCGGCTCAAGACCTGCCAGCATATTCAGCATGGTGGACTTACCGGAGCCGCTGCGGCCTGCGACACAGACAAATTCGCCTTGCAGCACGGACATGTCCACGCCGTCCAGCGCACGAACCGTGTTGCCGCCAACGGTGTAGTGCTTCTTCAGCCCCACCGTCCTGATGATGGTTTTTCGTTCACTCATAGTTCTCTCTCGCTATCTCAAATGTGGAGGGCGGCAGCACATAGTTCCGCTCCTCCGCCGTCAGGCCGAATTTGATCTTGATGCGCTCCAGCTTCCGTACCCACGGGTCGCCCAGTGCCCACAGCACCAGAAACGTACACAGCCCGTGGCAGAAATCGAAGAAGAAACTGGATAGATAGGCCGCGCCTATCGTCTGCCAGGTAAGGGGGCTGACGTAGCCGATAATGAAATACAGGTTCATGATCCAGCCGTACAGAAAGCCGGACAGGAAACCATACAGGCACAGCCGCAGGGGCGCGTGGTCGGTAAGCTGCCGCACAAAATGCAGCAGATCGCCCCGGTTGGTATTCGCCGGACACAGCCTGTCCCACCATTGCGCCGCAAAGTGACGGCGGCTTCTGCCTTTGAATACGCCGGCATTTTGCAGGATACCCGCCAGAAAGCCCACCAGCCCCCATGTGAACATCTGCCATGGCGTCCACGGCCCCTGTCCGAAAATGAAGTTGCTGACAAAGGCGGTCAGTGCGCCGGTAAGAAAGCCCGCCTCCGGCCCGAAGGCCACCGCCGTGATGATAATGATGGCGGAGCATGGCTTGAAGTTGGGCAGCGGGATGATCTCAAACACGGTGCGGCCTACCACGGCAATGGCCGCCATCACCGCAATCGGCACCAGCTCGCGAGCCTGGGGCTTCTTCTTATCAAATACCAGTATGAAGGGAATCGCGGAGGCCAGCAGGAACAGCAGCCCCAGCAGAATATCCGAGTTGAGGATAACGTAATCCCAGAAGGTGCGTGACCCCACCGGATTGACCGCGGGGCGGTGGCTATGGTAATAGCCGAAGGCCGCCATCAGGGCGGGCAGCACCAGCAGGATCACCCACGCGGCGGCTCTGGTGCGGCGGCTGACAAAGAGCTTCGACACGACGCGATCACCTCCTCACAGGTAATGTCCATGGGGAAGTGCTCTGCCGCGATACGGTTGGCGTCGGTGGTATAGAACCGGTTTCCGGCAAAGAAGGCGTGGGGCTCGCCCTCGGAGAGCAGCAGCCCGTCAAACATCAGGGCGCAGCCTGTGGCATACCGGGCGGCGAATTCCACATCGTGGGTCACCACCAGAATAGACGCGCCCTCCCGGCACAGCGCCAGCAGCAGCTGCGCCAGCTCCGCCTTGGCATAGGCGTCCAGCCCTTTGGTAGGCTCGTCCAGCAGCAGCACCGTGGCCTCCCGCAGCAGCAGCTTGCCTACGGCAAGACGCTGGATCTCGCCGCCGGACAGGTCGTAGGGATGCCGCGATAGCAGCGGCGTCAGCTCCAGCCTCTCCGCCATCTGCATGGCCTTGGCTTTGTCCTGTTCGGCACTGTCCAGCAGCTCCTTCTCCACCGTATCGGCCACAAACAGCGACCGGGCGTTCTGGGGCAGCATACACAGCCGCTGACCCTTCGCCAGCTTCACCTTGCCACGATAGGGCTTTCGGAAGCCAGCCAGTGCCTGCATCAGAGTGGTCTTGCCTGCGCCGTTGCCGCCCAGCAGACACAGCAGCTCACCCTGATGAAGCGTTACGTCTGTGCCCCGCAGGACGTCCTTGCTTTTTTCGGTATAGCGGAACCAAAGCTCCTTGCCCTCTAAAACGGCGAGGTGCTTTGCTTCTTTTTCGGTTTTTGTGTTCTCAGGTACGGTAGCATCTTCCGCGATGGGCAGCAGCCGCTCCAAGCGGCGGCGGCCGTCCCGTACCGTCAGGGGCAGATCGTCCGTTTGCTCCAGCTCACTGAAGATACGGACGGCGGCGGGAAGTCCGAAATAGATACGGCTCTTTTCCGCGCTGCCGGACAGCTGCCGTGCGATCTCAGCCGGTGCGCCATTTGACAGGATACGCCCCTGATCCATAGTCACCACACGGTCGGCGGCGGGGAATACCTCGTCCAGCCGATGCTCCGTCAAAAGGATGGCCACGCCCAGCTCGCGGTTGATCCGCTGGACGGTAGCAAGCAGATTGCGAGCCGCCAGCGGATCCAGCATGGAGGTGGGCTCGTCCAGTATCAGCAGCTTCGGCCCCATGGCCAGCGCCGAGGCCAGATTCATCAGCTGCTTCTGCCCGCCGGACAGCTCCGTGGTCTTACTGCGGAACCACGTTTCCATGCCGAAAAAAGCGGCCATCTCCGCCACACGGCGGCGGATCACCGGCACGCTCAGTGCCATATTCTCAAGGCCGAAGGCCAGCTCGTGCCATACGAAATCGGTGACGATCTGATTATCCGGGTTCTGCTGTACGAAGCCGATCTCCGCCGCGGCGGTCAGCTCCGGCAGTTGGGAAAGGGGCGCGTCCTTATAAAAGGTCTCGCCGGCCCTTGCCCCCACAGGCAGCAGGCCGGGCTTGGCATGGCGCAGCAGCGTGGTCTTGCCGCAGCCGGAGGGGCCGCACAGCACCACATACTCGCCCTTATGTATCTCCAACGAGACGTCGTCCAGTGCCCGCGTGTCAGCCAGCGGGTAGGAGAAGCTCAGGTGTTCAAACCGTAAGAGCGCCATCTGATGGCCTCCTTTGTTTCAAGAATACCGGGCAGGAACATCAGCACGGCGTAAAAGACAAACATGGTATAGCTGGCGCTGCCCAGCAGCACCGGCGTCATGGCGGGATAGAACTCCATATACCCGTGACCGAAGGCGCGGGCAGTGATGCAGATACCCGCCACCGCCAGCACAAGACCCAGCGTCCGGGCGTCCCGGCCATCGAAACGGAACAGGTGGAAGGTGGTGCGCCGCTTGGCGCCATAGCCCCGGGCTTTCATGCTGTCCGCCGTCTCCACCGCCGCCTCCATGCTCATGGTCAGCAGCACCGACAGGTTCCGCAGGGCACTTCCCAGCCTTTGCAGCAGCCGCGTACCCTCCTCCTGTAACATGGCCTGAGACTGACGGATCTCACGGCGATTCTGCTGAAGCTGTGGGATGAACCGCAGCGTCATGGTGATCAGCAGCGACGTACCGGGAAAGGGCTTGCCGAACAGGTACAGGAACTTATCGGAGGTCATGACCTCCTGATAGCAGGTGAACCACATAATGACCGCGCACAGGGAGCAGCCGGACACCAGACCGTAGCACACGGCTTCCAGCGTGTACCACAGGTGATTGATGGTAAAGAGCATGGTCACGCCACGGTGGTTAAATAGGGGGTTGGCGAGGGCGATCAGCAAAAACATAGGCCCCACAAACCGCATGGTGTGGCCGTAGGCCCTCCAGCCTCGCAGCCGGATGGAAAACCAACTGGCACCCAGAAACGACAGCACCACCGTGACCGGGTGCATACACCCCAGAGTCAGGCCCAGCACCAGCACGAAGTACGCCATACTGACCGCCGGATGCAGGTTTCCGAAGAAACGCATCCGGGTATCAGTCATGGTTATCCTTCCAATCCTGAGCACCTTCCCACCAACTGCTATCCAGATCAAGACCAAGATCGCAGGTGTAGTTCCACTCAATGACCTCGCCGGGCTTGACGTAGTACACGCCGCAGCCGTAGTTGGGATACCAGTCGTTGACGCAGTACATCCAGCCGCTCCAGCGGCCGCCGTCGAATTCATAGAGGTTGTTGATGCCATCCACATAGCAGCCACTGGAGGTACCGCCCCGGTAGGACATGTGGATCTTGTACTTTTCACACACAAAGGCGAGGACGTCGAAAACCGTGTCACCTTCCTCAATCTCCACCGTGGTCACCGGCAGGATCACGCCGGAGGCCGGGACGATGCCCGCCCACTTGCTCTCCAGATGCATACCGTTATTCACCGCCGTATCGCAGCGAATGGTAATGGTGACGGCGTTTTTCTTGCTTTCGGGCTTCTGCTCGGGAGTAGGCGCGGGGGTGTTGCTGTCCTCGCCCTTCTGGTCGTCCTTTTTATTGTCGTCCTTTTTGCCGCCGGAATTGGACGGCTTATTGGCGGTATCCTCCTCCGGGGTGGTAGAGGGCGTCTGGTCTGTCTTATTGCCCTTGTTGCCCTGCGGCGCATCTCCGGAGCCCTGAGCATAGAAATCCGCCACGCTGTCAGGCTTGCTGGGCGTGGTGGGGGTCGTGTCCTTCTTGCCGAAGCTGAAGGCCTCCGTAAACCAGGAATACCACGGCTTTTCCTCTTCGGGTTGGTCGGTATCCTCTCCCACATAGTCCAGATCCAATTCGCCGCTATTGCCGGCAGTGCCGGTCTGGGCGCAGGCGCACAGGCTCGACAGCATCATAATTGCCAGCAGGAACGCGATGATATATCTCAGATTCTTTTTCATGTCAATTCTCCTTCAGCCGTTAGGGCTGTTGATTTTGAGGATGCGGGAGGGGCCGGCAAACCCCTCCCGCTATGGAAAAGACAACGGCATTTGCCGTCTCGACTTGCCTTTTGCGGATTTGAGGATGGGGGACGGGGCGGCTTAAACCCCGTCCCCCTATGGAAAGCTGACAGTCTCCGTTCAGACTGTCTCGGCTTGACTGGGGTTAATTACTGCGGATATTGTATCAAGTGCGGCTTCAGCGGAGGACTCTGCCAAGGTGAGAGCCTTTGCTTCAGCCTCTGCCTTCTTCTTCGCCGCCCATTCAGCCTTAGCAGCCCGCTCCGCACGCTTTTTGGCGGCTTGTTCCCGTTTTCGCTGCTCGGATTGCTCCATCTTGCGCTGCCGTTTCTGCCTTCGCTCCTCCCGGAACAAGGGTTCCTGCTTCACCTTTTCCGCCTTATAGCGAGCGGTGTCGCGCAACTTGCGCATGGAACGAGGCTGCGGCAGCCTTGCCGCAGCCATCGCGGCTGCCCAGCTGCCAAAACGCTGCTCAATAAACGTACCGCCATCCACTTCGCTGGGGGATGGGCTGTGACCCAGCGAGATGGCACACCGGCTCAGATACCGCGCCAGCTGCGGCAGCGGCGTATCTGCGTTTCGCTCGGCAAATGCTTCGTCACGCGCTTCCAGCGCTGCTACAGCCCTTTTGACTATTTGGTTTTGTGCCCACGCCTGAAAATCAATGGGACGTCCGCCGCGTTGAGACATAGTAACACTCCTCCTTATTACGAAAAAATGCCGGACAAACCCCTTCTCAGGGGATGACCAGCGACATTTTGGCAAGAAAAAACGCTGACAAAATCCGTCAGCGCACACTCCTGCCCTCGTCACAGCGAGAGAGCGCCACTGTGTACCAAAGATCCTTGACCGTGCAATTCTCCTGCCCTCGCGCCACAAGGCTTTCGCCTTTCGTACATGATCTACCTTCTCAGAAGCTTCCTCCCAATGGCGGTATTACCCAACAGCTTTCGCCGCTTCGACCATTTCCTTGCGCTCACAGTGCCGTCCGCAGAGGGTTTCTAACCCAAATTCCTTTTAGGCTGCTGCCTGATCTTTTGCATGTAAAAAGATCTTTACGACCAACACAGCCACACGGTGTCACCGGATCATATTTACTTGTCTGTTGCAAATGAATGATGCTGCTGCGGTTTGTGCATACTGCAAAGTGTCAGCACACGCTCTGGGTATTTCGTAAATCATATACAATTTACGACCCCTGCGTCTGCGCGTCCTTGCAGCGCA
>ERZ791840.394-NODE-394-length-30564-cov-10.176309_pt1 | contig 30564 bp, 19 predicted proteins | sample MGYA00510291_ERZ791840 | MGnify/ENA primary metagenome ERZ791840 (study PRJEB30046, sample SAMN00715256) | human gut metagenome | study: EMG produced TPA metagenomics assembly of the A metagenome-wide association study of gut microbiota in type 2... | reverse complement strand
ATTTTATTTACCGCCAAAGCCGCTTAGGCTTGGCGAATTTTTAACGAACTATTGAATTATTGTATAACTTTAAAAATATTCTAGGAAAAACAATGTAAAAAAGTATCCGGATGAAGGTGGCCGCCTTAACATCCGGATATGAAATCAGAAGAATGTTCTTTAGTATTTGTGCATCAGGCACTTAGTTGGAATTTTTAATATTATGAAATCTAAAAACACTAAAAAACTCCATTAAGATATGAATAAATATCGGATAAAAGCGAGAGCTATAACATTATTTAGCTGTTTAGCGCTCTCACAAGCTGTTCTTTGGGCTCAGGACAGTTATAAAATATCTATTACGAAAAATTCTTTGACGCTGAAAGAAGCGTTGCAAGAAGTCGAAAAACAGACTAAAACTTCAATTGCTTATAATGAATCTCAGTTGGGAGTCAACAAAGTTATTTCACTTAATTTAACAAATGCCGGTCTGGAAACTACTATGCAAAGCATTCTGGAAGGTACAGGCTTTACATATCGTGTAGATGGAAGTTATATTATACTTACTCCAGCTGAGAAGAAAAGCAAGAATAAAAAAATCACAGGTAATGTTGTAGATGATCAGAATATGCCGATGATTGGTGTGAATGTAATGATCAAAGGCAAGCCGGGAGTGGGTACTATTACTGACTTCGATGGGAATTTTGTTCTGGAAGCAACAGAGGGCGATGTACTGGAAATATCATACGTAGGCTATGCTTCCCAAGATGTAAAGGTTCTGGCAGCCAACACCTACAATGTACAGATGAAGGCTGATACAGAAACGCTGGAAGAGGTTGTGGTTACTGCACTTGGTATTAAACGTAAGTCAAAGGCCTTGGGATATAATTTGACAGAAGTAAAATCCGATGAATTGACAACAGTAAAGGATGCAAACTTTGTCAACTCACTGACTGGTAAGGTAGCCGGTTTGCAAATTAACAGCAGTGGTGGTATCGGTGGTTCTACCAAGGTGGTAATGCGTGGTACCAAATCCATCAGTAAGAGCAACAACGTACTGTATGTCATCGATGGTGTACCTTTGAATAATACAAATGGAGGGGAAGCTCAGGAAGGTCAAGGATTTTACACATCTGCTCCTTCCGGTGAAGGTATTGCGGATATCAATCCGGAAGATATCGAAAGCATGTCTGTACTGACCGGTCCTTCGGCTGCCGCTTTGTATGGTAGCAATGCTGCGAATGGTGCTATTTTGATTACTACTAAGAAAGGGGCGGCAGGCAAACCCAAAATTACTTTGGCGCACAATACCGATTTCTCTAAACCTTTCGTATTGCCTCGTTTTCAGAATACGTATGGTAACAAACCGGGAGAATTTTCCAGTTGGGGAGAAAAGTTAGATACTCCGTCCGATTATGATCCGTCTGATTTCTTCCGTACCGGTTACAATACCACTACTTCATTGTCTATCTCGTTAGGTACGGAGAAGAACCAGACTTTTGCTTCGGCTTCTACCACAGCTTCAGAAGGTATTATCCCGAACAACAAATACCAGCGTCATAACTTCACGGTACGAAATTCTACCAGTTTCTTTGATGACCGTATGACTATGGATTTAGGTTTCAGTTATGTGATTCAGAAAGACCAGAATATGCTTTCACAAGGACAGTATTTCAATCCGTTGGTACCGGTTTATCTTTTCCCACGTGGTGAGGACTTTACCCTTTATCGTGTTTATGAAAAGTATGACGAAGGTCGGCAGCTGATGACGCAGTATTGGCCTTATGGAGAAATGGGCATAGCAATGCAGAATCCATATTGGATAACCGAGCGGAATATGTTCAATAATAACCGTGATCGTTATATGGCAAACGCCGGATTAAAATATAAGATATTCGACTGGCTGGATATCAGCGGACGTGTACGTATTGATAATGCCATTACCCGGCATACCAAAAAATTGTATGCTGGCACAGATGCTAAACTGGCTCAAAGCAAAGGATATTATGGAGATTATACAGATATTGACAAACAGACTTATGCAGATGTATTGGTGAATATCAACAAGCGTTTTAATGAGTTTGATTTGACTGCTAATATCGGTGCCAGCATTCAGGACATCCGTTTTGAAAGAAATGGAGCAGAAGGACAATTGAGTGTGATTCCAAACTTTTTTACCTTACACAATGTAGATTTAAGTGCCAATAACTCTCGTTTAAAACAAGATGGTTGGAAAGAGCAGACACAGTCTGTTTTTGCCAGTGCTGAACTGGGATGGAGAAGCATGGTGTATCTAAGTGCTACAGCTCGTAATGACTGGGCTTCGGCTCTGCAGAACACTCCGAATACTTCGTTCTTTTATCCTTCTGTAGGTCTTTCGGGAGTTATCACAGAAATGCTAAAACTGCCGGAATGGCTGACTTTCTGGAAGGTGAGAGGATCTTACAGTTCGGTAGGTAATGCCCCTTCCCGTTATCTGACAATTCCTACTTACGGTTATAACTTAGAAGGGGAATTCCAGACCAATACCCACATGCCTATTCCTGAGTTGGAAGCAGAGCGTACCAAATCGTTCGAAATTGGTACCAATATGAAGTTCTTCAATGGGAAACTAGGCTTCGATTTTACTTACTATAAATCGAATACCTACAACCAGACTTTTGAAGCTCAAGCTTCTCCGTCTTCCGGATATTCTACTTTCTTTATCCAGGCTGGAGATATCGAGAACTGGGGTATTGAATCAATGTTGTCGTACGAAGACAACTTTGGGGGTGTAAACTGGAGTTCACAGCTGACATTCAGCATGAACCGCAACCGCATCAACGAACTGGTTCGTAACTATCCCGATCCTACTACCGGAGAATTGATTAGTATTCCAAGTCTGGAGGTATCTAAATTCGGTACTTACCGTATGATTCTGGAAGAAGGTGGCTCTATGGGAGACTTGTATGTAACCAGCCGTTTGCGTGAAGACGGTAACGGATTCATCTATGTAGATCCGGACAGCAATCAGTTGCAGACTGTAGAGGAACTTCAGAAAGTAGGAAATGCGAATCCGGACTTTAATTTAGGATTCCGCAACAGTTTCTCCTGGAAGGGAGTCAGTCTGGGCTTCTTGATTTCGGCACGTATCGGTGGTGAAGTGATGTCGGCTACTCAGGCTATTCTGGACCGTTTTGGGGTATCGGAAGCTTCTGCCATTGCCCGCGATAATGGAGGTGTACCGGTGAACTTCGGAAAAATGGATGCCCAGTATTTCTATGAATACATTGGTAACGGTGATACTGGTATGTTGTCCAACTATGTATATAGTGCAACCAACGTACGCTTACAGGAACTGACTGTAGGATATAATTTGCCCAAGAAATGGTTCAACGAAAAAGTGGATATGACTGTTTCTTTCGTAGGACGCAACCTATGGATGATTTACAACAAGGCACCGTTCGATCCGGAAGCCATTGCTTTTACCGGAACCTATTACCAGGGATTGGACTATTTTATGCAACCCAGTATGCGCAACGTAGGTTTTAGTGTACGTATGAATTTTTAACTGATAAATTGAAAATGCAAATATGAAAAACTCAAAGATAAAACTTTTTAGCCAAAGTCTTTTGTTCGCCGGTGCGTTGTCGATGACGGCTTGTACCGGATGGTTCGATAATGTACCACCTTACGAAGCAACTGAAGATATGCTGGATGGGGATAATGTAAAGATTGGAGCATTCTTCCCCCAGTTGCAACGAAATGTAATTTCTACCCATAATAATCAGTTTCAGCGTTCTGAAAATTTAATTGGAGATATCTATTCGGGTTATATGGCTATTCCTACTAATTTTAATAGTAATATGAATAACTCAACTTACTTTTTTCAAGATGCGTGGCTAAATGTTCCTTTTGAGAAAGTATATACGCAGGCAATAGGGGCTTATGGAGAAATTAAAAGAAACACGGGAGGAGAGGATTCTGAACTACATGTGTATCAGTGGGCACAGATTCTGAAAATAGCTTCTATGCATCGTTTTACAGATATGTGGGGACCTATTCCTTACTTGGCTGTGGGAAGTGGGGCAATGACTACTCCTTACGACAGTCAGGAAACGGTATATATGAAGTTTTTCGAAGAACTGGACAAAGCGGTAGAAGTGCTTTCCAAGTTTGTAGCCAATAATCCGGGATCCAAGCCAATGGCGGAATACGATTTGGTATATGGAGGAGATTATGCCAAATGGATTAAATTTGCCAATTCTTTGCACCTACGTCTGGCCATGCGTCTGGCTTATGTAAAACCGGATGTGGCACAACGGGAAGCGGAAAAAGCGGTGACTGCACAGGGAGGACTGATTACTTCGAACGATGACAATGCAGGAGTAAAGAGTGTAGGTGCCAATGAGGTTATTAACCAGCTATGGACTATGTGGGCAAGTTATCAGGATATCCGCATGGGAGCTTCTTTCCTTTCCGTACTGGATGGATACGATGACCCGCGTCTTGGTAAAATGTTTTCTTTAGGTAACTTGAATAATAGAGAAGGTTATTTTGCCTTGCGTACGGGTATTAATCTGGATACAAATAAAGATTCCCGTTTGGGATATTCTTGTCCGAACATTCAAAGCAATACGCCGATTGTCTGGATGAATGCGGCAGAAGTAGCTTTCCTGAAGGCGGAAGGTGCTTTGCGTGGATGGAATATGGGAGTAGATGCCGAGGAAGCTTATAAACAGGGTATTACTCTGTCGTTTGCCGAATGGGGTGCCGGAGGTGCGGATGCCTATATGAAAGATTCGAAAAAAACAGCAGCCAATTATGTGGACCCTTTAACTAGTTCGAATAATATCAATGCTGTAAGTCATATAACCATTGCATGGGATGAAAGTGATTCAAAGGATAAGAATCTGGAACGTATTATTACTCAGAAATGGATTGCCATGTTTCCCAATGGACACGAAGCATGGACTGAGTATCGCCGTACAGGCTACCCTCAGTTGTTTCCTGTGAAAGTAAATAATAGTGCTGGTACCATCGATACAGATATTCAGATTCGTCGTATGCCTTTTGCCAAGTCTGAATATACATTGAATCCGGAAGGTATTCGGAAAGCAGTAGAATTGCTGGGAGGTCCAGACAATGGAGGTACTCGTCTTTGGTGGGATGTGGAAAATAAATCGGTTAACTAATAAATAGAATAATTAGCATCCTATCAAAAAGGAGCAAATAAAAATAAATCAAATAACCATAGGTAAGAGGATTTATAGTTCTTTGATTTTATTAAATTTTATATTTTAGTAGATCATTTATCATGTGAGTTTTGTTTGTCAATGAGATACAGAGAAACCTTAAATATCTTCATAGAGGCAATAATTTTAGCTTCATATTATGTGGGACATCAGGTTTAAGATATACATGATAATGCTTATATTGATTTGTATATGTACAATGTTTTCAATTGCACTTTAGGGTTTCTTTATTTTGAGGTGTTGCTTGAGCTATTGGAATGAGTCTTGTTAGCTATTTTTTCTGATAAAGATTGGTAATATCCAATGCTGAAAACTCTTTCGTATTCGTTAGAATAGTGAACGACGTTTACTTTTTTGTCATAGAATGGAGTTGAATGAGGTTGGATACTTTTTTCAGAAGGATACTAGTTTGATTTATTTCTGAATTAGTCAATCTGTTCTTCTCTGTAATTTTGCCCATGGAAATGTTGAGAGATATAACGGAATCGCTATTGCATTAAATGCTACTTCTTTTCAAAAGCACATAATTGACTATATTTTAATAATTTTAAAGAACTATTTATCCTCTTTTCAGGGACAGTACTGAATTAAAAGAGTATTTATCTATTTTTTATAGTATAGAAGTGATTGGAAATAATTTGTGGGAAATAAATAGTATCATATGATTAAATATATGATGGGGTTAATGTATGTAGATTAGATAGCATTGAATTTTACTTTTTTCTTATGTTGCTCAAGGTAAAGCTTTTATTTTATGAAAAGGGAGTTTAAAAGTATATATCTGTACGCTAAATATTTTATAGTCAAATAGATATGTTGTATATGTGTATGTTGTTCCCTTTGAAACTTTAGGCTTAGATACTACATTGCATGACTTTCAGATATGGTGTTATATTAGATAAGGTTGATTTGAGAAAAGAAGATACTTTTTTGAAAATGAACAATAAATTTTGTTTCCTCATAAGTTAAACTGAAAGGGTGGATGTAAAATATTTTCTTAATTACTCTTTTTGTTGTATCAAATAAGTATAAAAATGAGAAAAGGATTAGTAACAATTATTGCTTTGTTATCAGTATCATCTACTTTAGCTGTAGAGAGTGATAAAAAAAAATTGAATGTGCTGTTAATTACAGCCGATGATTTGAACTGTAACTCGGTAGGTGCTTATGGATGTGAAATACAGAATATCACTCCTAATATAGACCGGCTGGCTCATGAAGGAATACAGTTTATGAATGCTCATGTTGCTTCGGCTGTCAGCCAGCCGTCTCGTGGTGCATTGGCTACAGGAAGATATCCACATTGCTCCGGAATAGAAGGATTTTATCATGCAGAAAAACCTCAGGTCGAGATTGTTGAAGTACTGAAAGAAGCAGGATACTATTGTGGTATTGTAGGAAAATTAGAACACTCTTCTCCTACATTTACTACTCCTTGGGATTATCGTAAAGATTTTCTTGATTTAGGAATGGGGCGTGATGCGAGAATCTACAAACGTGAAGTGGACATAATGATTAAAAATGCAAAGAAAGATGGAAAACCGTTCTATTTAATGGTTAACTCACACGATCCTCACCGACCTTTCTATGGAAGTATGGAAGAACAAAATATGTTTGGAAAAAAAGAGATTCCTCAACCGTCATATATTTATACCTCAGATGAAGTAATTGTTCCCGGTTTTTTACCAGATATATCGGGAGTAAGAGATGAAATCGTTCAGTATTTTAATAGTGTAAAACGATTGGATGATACAGTTGGAGCAGTGTTGAAAGCATTGGACGATTCGGGAGAGAAACAGAATACTATAGTTATTTTTTTGTCGGACAATGGTATGTCGGAGCCATTCAGTAAAACAAACTGTTATTATCAAAGTACACGTACTCCTTTGATTGTATATGCTCCGGAACGATTTGTTTCAAAAGTAGTAGATACGGAGCATCTGATTTCTACAGTTGATTTTTTTCCTACTATTGTAGATTTGTTGGGATTATCAGTAGATGCAGATTTTGATGGGACTTCTTTTAAACCTATATTGGAAGGGAAGAAACAATTATATAGAACGTATGTATTCACAGAGTTTCAGTCAACAAGTGCAGAAAAAACTTTTATAATGCGTGCTGTACTGGGAAAAAGGTTTGCTTATATCTTTAATCCTTGGGCCATTGATAGTACAATATTTCAGAATGAGGCTAGAGGAGGAATGGCTTTTCAAGCAATGGAAAATAATGCAATACATGATAAAAAAATTAAAGATAGGGTGATGATGCATGATTATAGGTGTATAGAAGAATTTTATGATTTGGGAAAAGATCCGAATTCACTGGTTAATTTAATTTTTCATCCTGCATATAAAGATACAATCTTACATTATAGAAATTTACTGATGGATCACTTGAAAATTACGGATGATCCTGCAATGAAGGCATTGGAAAATAAGGATGATAAAGAGTTTTTGCGCCTATTTAATAAAGATAGGCAGGAATATGTGTGGAAAAGACATAAGAAAAATAAAAAATAATATGCTATATTTTGGGGTAAATTCGAGAATTTATGTTCTTTAAACCAGTTTAAATGTATCGGTTATAAGGTATGCCTTTCTTACTAAATAGATTTCTCGAATCATGAGGCTGCTTTGTTTTTTGTTTATTAATGTTTTATTGGGATATAGTACTTCTTCTGTAAAAGGAGAGAACTTATTTCAAGATAAAAAGAGTAATTTGCTAAAAGAAAGATTGCTATCCTCCAGGTTTCACCTTTACAATGGACATCAATTTTTACGTTCCGCTTTGTTGGAAAAAGATACCTTGAATGTGGTCTTTTTCGGTGGTTCCATTACTTATAATCCGGGGTGGAGAAATGATTTGGAAGAATATTTTACTGCACAATTCCCGGAGAAGGTAATCTGTTATCACAATAAGGGTATTCCGTCTTTAGGGAGTGTGGCTCACGTGTTTAGGTATGATTCGGATGTATTGTCGCAAGTGAAACCGGATATTCTTTTTTATGAATCGGTTGTAAATGATCGTGCCAATGCGTATCCGGATGAAGAGCAGGCAAGAGCGGTAGAAAGCATTATCCGCAGATCGATTGCTGTGAATCCCAATATGGATATCATTATGATGTATTTTGCAGATCCGGATAAGCTGGCTGATTATAAAAAGGGAAGAATACCCGATGAAATCTGTTTACAGAACAATATAGCTGATCACTATGGAATACCTGTCATCGATATTTCTCGTGAAGTATATGAACGTATTCAGGCAGGTGAGTTTTCGTGGGAAAAAGATATCAAAGATTTGCATCCTTCACCGTTCGGACAGAAAATATATTCGTCTTCAATGAAGGTTATGTTGGATTCTTTGCTTTTGAAAGGAAAGTATGCTGCAACACGAAAGCTTCCGTCGTCGTTGAATGAAAAGTATTATCGGCATGCACGGTACGAGTCGGTGAAGAATGGAAAAGGAACTTTTAAATATGAGCCGAGATATATACCGGATAATGGTCAGCCAACCAGAGCTGGATTTACTGATGTTCCAATGCTGGTAGGAGAAAAGCCGGAGGAGGAGTTTGTTTATGAGTTTGAGGGGACGACAATTGGAATATGTTATATTTCCGGAAATGATGCAGGAATAATTCGCTATAGGATTGATGGAGGAAAATATCAGGTGAAAGATTTATATACGAAATACAGCGACAAGCTGCATGTGCCGAAATATGTCATTTTGAAAGATGATTTGAATGAGGGTAAGCATAAGATTGAAGTGGAGATAATGAAAGAAAAGAATGAAAAAAGCAAAGGAAATGCTTGTAGGATTGTTCATTTTCTGGTAAACTGATAGACATCGAATATGGTAATCTTTATTCTCTTTCTTGTATATTCGGTTTAAGTTTTTTGAACTTTTTCAGAAAGTATGAATGGGGAAAATCATGGAGATATCATAAAAAAATCTTTGATAAAAGAAAAGATAGTAAAAATATAATTTTGGGTTAATATGTATGCTATGAATAAATTATATTGGTTATCAGGTTTGGCTTTGTGTGTACCTCAAGAAATGTTGGCACAGGAAAAACCGAATATTATTTTTATAATAACCGATCAGCAACGTGGAGATGCAATTGGATGCAGTGGTAATGAACGTATTATTACTCCAAACATAGATGCATTGGCACATGATGGGTATTATTTTTCGAATGCATATTCTGCAACTCCAAGCAGTACACCTGCCAGGGCTGGACTGTTGACGGGAATGTCTCCCTGGCATCATGGAATGCTGGGATATGGGAATGTGGCAGAGCATTACCGTTATGAACTGCCCCAAATGTTGAGTGATTGCGGATATCTTACGTTAGGTATCGGTAAGATGCATTGGAGACCTCAGAATGCGCTTCATGGATTTGACGCAACGATATTGGATGAGAGTGGTCGAGTGGAGTCTCCTTATTTTATGAGTGATTACCGGAAATGGTTTCAGACTGTAGCTCCTGGAAAGAACCCTGATGAAACGGGGATAGGGTGGAACGATCATGCGGCTGCGGAATATAAGTTGCCGGAGAATTTGCATCCTACGGTATGGACTGCCGATGTGGCTGTACGCACTATCGAACACTATGACGGTGGGAAGCCTTTGTTTCTGAAAGTATCTTTTGCTCGTCCGCATAGTCCGTACGATCCTCCTAAACGTGTACTTGATAAATATAAGGATATAGAAATGGAAGCTCCGGCTAAGGGGGATTGGAGTAAAAGTATTGGTGCTGATGTAACGGATCCGAAGGCAAAACCGGATGCTGCATTCGGACAGTTTGGAGATGAGTATGCTAAAAATACAATAAAGCATTATTATGCAGCAATTACTTTTATCGATGAACAGGTAGGACGTATTGTACAGGCTTTGAAAGAGAAAGGGATGTACGATAATACTATTATTTGTTTTACTTCCGATCATGGTGATATGATGGGAGATCATTATCATTGGAGAAAAACGTATGCTTACGAAGGTTCTGCAGCTATACCTTATATTGTAAAATTTTCGAAGTCGATGAAAACGGTAAAGCCGGTTGGCTCTACTATTGAGAATCCGGTTGAACTGCGTGACTTCCTGCCTACTTTTGTTGATTTGGCGGGAGGTGCTGTTCCTGCTGATATGGATGGTAAATCACTGAAAACTTTGGTGCAGGAAGAGAAACCGGAATGGCGCAAATGGATTGATATGGAACATGCCACTTGTTATTCAGATCATAATTATTGGTGTGCCTTGACGGATGGAAAGATTAAGTACATCTGGTTTGTTCATACCGGAGAAGAGCAGTTGTTCGACTTGGTGAAAGATCCGAAAGAAACGAAAGATGTTTCGAAAGAGCGTAAATACCGTAAACAGCTAGAAGAACTTCGTGCGGCGATGGTAAATCATTTGAGTGAACGTGGTGAGGAATGGGTAAAGGACGGAAAGTTGGTTATCCGTGAGAAAGCACAGTTGTATAGTCCGAATTATCCGAAGAAAAATTAAAAAAGCTATGAATAAACATTGGATTAAATTTTATTGTGCAGGAGCTGCGTTGTGTATGCTGACTTCTTGCGTAGGGGAAAAAACAACTTTAGGTGAATATGTGTTTGAAGCCCAACCTATAGATTTGAAAATTGATTCGGTTGCAGATGGATATAAGGTAGAAGGGATGTCTGCTTTTCAATTGCCGGGACATTTTGTATGGGGAGCTTCGGTTACAGAAGCAGAAGACGGGAAGTATTATATGATTTATTCTGCACCGGAAACTGGGGTATATCCGTTTAATAAAGCATGGGTGTTTGGTTCGAAGATGGGATTGGCTGTGTCCGACCGTCCGGATGGAGGATTTCGGCAGTTGGGATTCTTTATGAATCAGGATGGATTTACCGAAGATAAATCAGCTTGGGATGCACAGACTACTTCTAATCCACATGTGCGCAAGTTTGGTGACAGATATTATTTGTATTATGCAGCTTCTGTGGATCCGGGTAATGAGCATATTCGTGCAAAAGCAGATACACTTCCGCGTCGCGATCGTATTCAGCAGAGTCAGCAGATTGGAGTAATATCATTTAAGTCTTTTCCAGATTTGCTGGAAGGGAAGTTTACTCATTCGGATAAACCCTTGTTGAGCCCTCGTACACGAGTAAAATCGGACAATGTGGTTAATCCTTCTCCCGAAGGTATTGAGCCTAAGCCCGATAACTTGATTGTGGTGAATCCTTCGGTGGTTTATCGGCCTACTGATGGAAAGTATTTGCTTTACTTTAAAGGGAATATATATGATCCACATTGGAGAGGAGTACATGGAGTGGCTCTGAGTGATAGTCCAACAGGTCCGTTTACTGCATTAGATGAACCGGTGTTTCATATAGAGGGTGCTTCTGAAAAACTATCGGCAGAGGATCCGTTTGTGTGGTACCATCAAAATGATCAATGTTTTTATGCTGTATTTAAAGACTTCAACGGTCAGTTTACAAAGGGGAAACCTTGTTTGGCTATTATGTCGTCGCAGGATGGCATTCATTGGAATCTTCCAGAACATTCGATGTTTATGAAGAAAGAATTGATACTTCCAAACGGGGCTTCGGTAGAGGTCAAGCGCCTGGAACGTCCGCAATTATTGTTGGACGAAGAGGGTAATCCGGAAGTGCTATATGCAGCTTGTGCGATAGATGATGTGAATCCTAGGATAGATGGCGGTTCATTTAATGTCCAGATAAAAATACGTGCGAAAAAAATAAAATAATTTAATCTATTAAATCTTTAATCAATAATATCATGAAATTGAATTGGCTTGTTGCCTTCGGAGGAGTAGCGCTGACAGCTTGTGCTTCGGATGATCATAAAGTGACGGATAAGCCGTTAAATATAGTGTTAATAAATCTGGATGATGCAGGTAATGGAGATTTTTCCTTTAAAGGGGCTATAGGATACGAAACTCCCAATATAGACCGTTTGGCGGCAGAAGGAATGTCTATGACTAATTTTTATGCGGTGCAGCCTATCAGCGGGGCTTCTCGTGCGGGATTGATGACGGGGTGTTATCCAAACCGTATTGGATTTGCTTATGCACCGAACCCCAATGCAAAAACAGGTATTTCTGACAAGGAGGAAACCATTGCGGAGCTGTTGAAAGAAAAGGGGTATGGGACAGCTATTTTTGGGAAATGGCATCTAGGGGATGCACGTAAGTTTTTGCCTTTGCAGCATGGGTTTGATGAGTATTACGGTTTGCCGTATTCGAATGATATGTGGCCGTATCATCCACAGTATGAGTTTCCGGATCTACCATTGATCGAAGGTAATGAGGTGATAGGATATAATACAGACCAGACTAAATTAACTACGGAGTATACAACTCATGCTGTAGACTTTATCCGTCGTAAGGTGGAGGCAGAACAACCGTTTTTCCTGTATTTGGCTCATTCTATGCCACATGTGCCGTTGGCTGTATCTGATAAGTTTAAGGGCAAGAGCAAGCAGGGATTGTATGGTGACGTGATGATGGAGCTCGACTGGAGCGTAGGTGAAGTAATGAAGACATTAAGAGAACAGGGAGTAGAGGAAAATACATTAGTAGTGTTGACTTCGGATAATGGTCCGTGGGCTAATTATGGAAACCATGCAGGATCGTCGGGTGGACTTCGTGAAGCAAAAGCAACTACGTTTAATGGGGGAATGCGTGTTCCTTGTATTTTTTACTGGAAAGGAAAAATTGAGCCAGGTCGTGTTTGTAATGATTTGATGTCAAATATTGATCTGTTACCTACTTTTGTAGAACTGGCAGACGCCAAAATGCCCAAATTGCCAATTGACGGCTTGAGCATGGTGCCAGTTTTGAATGGAGAAAATAAGGAGCCGATCCGTAAGTCGTTGTGTATCTATTATCACAAGAACTCATTGGAGGCGGTTACAGATGGTATGTATAAATTGATTTTTCCGCATAAATATGTGTCATATGAAACGCAGGAGCCTGGTAATAATGGTCAGCCGGGAGAATTAGGTAGTCGAGAAGTCAAAGAATGCGAATTGTATGATTTACGTCGAGATCCGGGTGAGCGGGTAAATGTGATAGAATTGTATCCGGAAGTTGTAAAGCGGTTGAAGTCTATTGCTGATGATTGTCGAGAAGACTTGGGGGATGATTTAACAGGAAAGATTGGAAAGAACAGACGTGAACCGGGGAGAATTGATTAATTTTCAAGTTGTAAAAGGATGGAATGGACAAATATATTTAAAATCTTTTTTATAGGTAGTTTGTTATTGATTGGAACTGCATGTTCTTCAAAAGAAGAAAGTTCTGAAAAGTATATCAATTTACCTAAAGCTGCGTTTTGGCAAGAAAATCCTACAGAAAGTGGCTTTATGCTAGATCAATGTGCTGGTATTGTTTATCCTCGGAGAGATACTTTGTTTCGAAGCCGTGCTATTTGGCTATCAGAAGTTATTGCCAGGTTGACTAATCAGAGGTTAGTTGTTTATGAGGAGGGGACAGAAACTGGTAAGTGTATTCGGTTGGTGCGGCAGTCTGATTTACCTTTTGAAGGATTTCAGGTGATTGTGTCAAAAGATTCAGTAACTGTTGGAGCAGGTGATGGCTCAGGGGTATTTTATGGTGTACAGCTTCTTGCTCAGTCTTTAACTTTACAAGATAATGGTCATATCTTGGAGCTTCCTGCTTGTCGAATAAAAGATTATCCTGAACTTCATTATCGTGGAGCTATGTTGGATGTAAGTCGTAATTTTTTTACTTCTGACCAGATAAAGCATTTTATTGACATGCTTGCAGTGCATCGCTTGAATTATTTTCATTGGCATCTTACAGATGATCAAGGTTGGCGTATTGAAATAAAGAAATATCCGAAACTGACTGAAATAGGAGCTTGGCGAGGTGAAGGAGAACAGAAACAAGGAGGTTTTTATACTCAAAATGAGATTCGGGACATTATACATTATGCATCTTTGCGCGGAATAACGGTTATTCCAGAAATTGATTTACCGGGACACTCTTCTGCTGCTTTAGCCGCTTATCCAGTCTTAGGTTGTACTGAAGGGCCTTATCAAGTAGCGATGGAAAGAGGTGGAGTGCATAAAGATGTACTCTGTCTGGGTAAAGATGAAACTTATCAGTTTGCAAAAGATGTCTTGAAAGAAGTGGCTGATCTGTTTCCGGCTCCATATATTCATATAGGGGGTGATGAAGTACCTCGTACTCGTTGGGAGGAATGTTCAAAATGTCAGCAAGCTATTGTTCGTTATGGGCTGAAAGATAAAAAAAATCATTCTGCAGAGGATATGTTACAAGGGGAATTTAATCGGCAAATGGCTGAATACCTGAAAACGCTGGGAAAGCAAATGATTGGATGGGATGAAATTTTATCAGAAAATATAGATAAAGAAACTGTGGTTATGTCTTGGAGAGGGTTACCTCGTGGTATACAGGCATTAAAAGCTGGTCATCCTGTTATTTTTTCATCAAACGGTCATTTTTATCTGAATAACTATCAGGCTGAAGATATGGAAAATGAGCCGGCAGGAACTGGAGGTCTAGTTGAGATGCAGACTGTATACGAAGCAAATTGGGATTCTGCTGATTTATCGGCTGATGAAAAGAAACGGATTTTAGGAGCAGAAGTATGTCTTTGGACTTCATTTGTTGAGGATGATTATTCATTGCAATATATGATGTTACCTCGTTTGGCGGCTTTTGCTGAGCTATCATGGGCAGGGAGTCGACGTACTGGTTATACAGATTTCTTAAACCGTTTGTCTGATATGCTTTGCTTCTATGATAGAATGGGCTGGAATTTTGCGCCGCATTATTTTAAATTGAAAGCTGAGTATTTGCCAAATCAAAAGCAGAAAGAGTTGGAAGTTCGATTAAGTTCTTTAGAAGGAGCTGACATTTATTACACATTGGATGGTACATTACCTTCAAAATCATCTTTAAAGTATACTGCTCCTTTGCGCCTTTCACAAAGTGCGAATTTGATGGCTTTAGCTTATTGGCCAAATGGTTTGGTTTCAGATACATTTAAAGTAAAAGTAGAAATTAATAAAGCAACGTTTTGTCCGGTTAAGCTGAATACATCTCCTTCAGAACGTTATAGAGGAAATGAGGGTGAAGTCTTGGTTGATGGGATTCGAAGTAAGGCTTTTCATACAAATGGACTATGGATAGGCTATTATAATGAGCCGATGGATATCATAATAAATTTGGGAGCGAAACAGAACTGTTCTAAAGTTGTAGTTTCGTCTTTGACGGACATGGGATCGTACATAATGGGAATTAAAAATCTGGAAATATGGATATCTGCTGATGGAAAGAATTTTACAAAAGTTGCAGAACGTACTTTGCCGGAACCTCCTGTGCAGATGGAAGGAAAACAGATTGATAATTGGGAGTTATCTTTCCCTTCTGTTGAGGCTTGTTATATTAAAATTATGGCTGAAGGATTTTCGGCACTTCCCGAATGGCATTCGGGAGCGGGAGAAACTCCATTCTTGTTTGTAGATGAAATAGGTGTTTATTAAAGACAGAAATATTATGATGAATATTAAGAAACTTATCTCTGCTTCTATGGTTGCTGTAGCGTTAAGCGGATGCCAGCGAGAGGCGGTAAAACCAAATGTGTTGTTTATTTTAGTTGATGATATGCAGGCTGATGCCGTTGCTGCATTGGGGAATAGAGATACCTATACTCCGAATATCGATAGACTGATTAATGAAGGTGTGGTGTTTACAAGAACTTATACCAATGGAGCTTTGTGTGGAGCTTTATCCATGCCTAGTCGTGCTATGTTGCTTACTGGAAGGGGAGTGTTCGAGGTACAAAGTGATGGAATGAAGATACCAGCTTCGCAGATCACATTGCCTGAGCATTTGAAAAATAACGGTTACCGGACATTTGCTACGGGGAAATGGCATTCAGACCATGCTTCATTTGCTCGTTCCTTTACCGAAGGAGATAATATTTTTTTCGGAGGAATGCATCCTTATGAAAAAAACGGACATTGTACTCCTCGCTTACATCATTTTGACCCGACTGGGAAATATGATGAACCGCCTTTTGCAGGGCAAAACTTTTCTTCGAAAATGTATGCTGATGCAGCCATAAATTTTCTGAAGACTACGGAACATGATAATCAGCCGTTTATGGCATTTGTCTCTTTCACTTCTCCTCATGATCCGAGAAATATTTTGCCTGATTATGGAAAGAAATATAGTCCGGCAGGACTTTCTGTTCCAGATAATTTTCTGCCAGAGCATCCGTTTGATAATGGAGAATTAAATATTCGGGATGAACAATTGTTACCTGTCCCCCGTACTCCTGAGCAGTTGAAGAAAGAATTGTCTTTATATTATGGAATGGTAAGTGAGGTTGATTTACAGATTGGAAGAGTTGTAGATGCTTTGGAAGAAAGTGGAAATATGGATAATACGATTATTGTATTTGCATCAGATAATGGACTGGCTATGGGGCAGAATGGACTAATCGGTAAACAAAGTCTGTATGAGCATAGCGTTGGAGTACCGATGGCTATTATCACTCCGGATGGTTTGTCGTCAGGTAAACGTTCAGATGCTTTGTGCTATTTGTATGATCTTTATCCTACCTTGTGTGATTTGATGGGATTGGACGTACCTGTATCCGTTACTGGCAAGTCGTTGAAACCGGTTATGGAAGGAAAACGGGAACAGATACGTGAACAGGTTTTTCTTGCTTATTCCAATCAGCAGCGAGCTGTAGTTTCTGGTGATTATAAGTATATTATTTATAATGTGGAAGGTAAGATAACCGAACAGTTGTTCAATTTGCAGAAGGATCCGGGAGAACTGGTAAATCTGGCTGATGAGTTAACTGAAAAGAAGAATGAACTTCATGATTTGTTGATGAATCAAATGGTAGAGAATCATGATTTTTGTGACTTGACTCAACCTTTGTGGTGGAAAGATGGACATAAACTTACTTGGGATGAGTTAATTAACTTATATGTTTTCGAGTGAGAATTTGCTGTGATAAGTTAAAGCTGTTAGATATGATGAACTGGAAATATTTACTGACAGGTGTGTTGGCTGGTAGTACATTAGTCTTACGGGCTGCTGGCGAAGCAAAAGATGAACGTCCGAATATATTATTTATTTTAAGTGACGACCATACTTCTCAAACTTGGGGTATTTATGGTGGTATTTTATCAGAATATGCCCAGACAGAGAATATTCGTCGGCTTGCTGATGAAGGGGCAGTCTTGGATAATTGTTTCTGTACAAACTCTATATCTACACCGAGTCGTGCTGCTATATTGACCGGAAGGTATAGTCATTGTAATGGGGTATATACATTAGATGATACCTTGGATGTTTCCTTGCCTACTTTTGCGAAAGAATTACAGAAGGCTGGATATCACACCGGACTGGTAGGAAAGTGGCATTTGAAATCACAACCTCAGGGTTTTGATTATTATTCTGTATTTCATGATCAGGGAGAATATCGTGATCCTACTTTCAAGAATAGTGATGATCCTTGGCCGGGACAGCGTAATTTTGGAGAGCGTATACATGGTTTTTCCACTGATATTGTAACAGAAAAAGCTATCAGATGGATGAAAGCTCAGGATAAAAGTCAGCCTTTTTTGATGTGTTGTCATTTTAAGGCCACCCATGAGCCTTATGATTTTCCGGAACGTATGCGACATTTATATGATGGCGTAGTGTTTCCTGAACCAGAGAATTTGTTAGACTGGGGGCCTGAAACCAACGGACGTACTTTCGTCGGACAAAAACTGGAAACTATCGGACACAATTGGGAGGTGGCTTCGGCTGATCCAGATAAATGGTGGTGTCGTTATCCGGAACTTCCTTTTACGACAAAAGGAATGAGCCGGATTGCTGCAAGAAAAGCTATTTATCAAAAACTAATCCGAGATTATTTACGCTGCGCTGCTACGGTAGATGATAATATTGGAAAACTGTTGGATGCTTTAGACGAAATGGGGATTGCAGATAATACTATTGTTGTCTATGTTGCTGATCAGGGATACTTTTTAGGAGAGCATGGATTTTATGACAAACGGATGTTTTATGAAGAATCGGCACGTATGCCATTTGTTATCCGTTATCCCAAATGTATTCCGGCTGGCAAGCGTGTGAACGAACTTGTTTTGAATGTAGATTTTGCTTCTACATTGTGTGATTTTGCCGGAGTAAAATCTCCGGAAGGTACACAGGGCAGAAGTTTTAAAGATGTTCTGGCAGGAAAAACTCCTAAGGACTGGCGGAAGAGTATTTATTACCGTTATTGGACTCAACATGATATCCGTCCGGCCCACATCGGTGTACGTAATGAGCGTTATAAGTTGATATTTTTGTATGGTGACCGATTGAATATGACAGGGTCTTCAGACTACAAATCAACTCCATCTTGGGAGTTTTACGATTTACAGAAAGATCCGAAAGAAAACCATAATGCTTACGGGGAGAAAGAATATGAATCGGTAATTCGTGAAATGAAAAAAGAAATGATGCGCTTGCGCGAAGAGGTGAAAGATACGGATGAGGGAGAAATAAGAATGATGGAAATTTTAAGAAAAGAAGGACTGGAAAAATAAGTCTTTATAATTGATATATAGGTTGTTAAACAAAGATGAAGATGTTCTCTCCGATTCATGATATCGAATCGGAGAAAATGTCCTCATCTTTTTAATTTTTATGTACGAACTTTCAGGAAAAGATGAAGATGTTTTCATTAAAATAAGCTGAAAAACAGATGCGCATTTGTTGAAAGTGCATAAAAAACGTATCTTTGTACATCTTTCGTCTCAAAATAAAAACAATCAGATTTTATGTATACGAATAAAGAAATATGGAATGTCACTTACCCGATATTCTTGGGGTTGCTTGCGCAAAATGTTATCAATGTCACCGACACGGCTTTTTTAGGACATGTGGGTGAGGTAGCTTTGGGTGCAGCCGCAATGGGAGGACTGCTATATATCTGTGTATATACCGTAGCATTCGGGTTCAGTGTCGGTTCGCAGATTTTGATAGCCCGTCGTAATGGGGAAGGGAATTTTCATGCCATAGGACCGGTTATGTGGCAGGGTACAGCATTCAGTTTGGGGATGGGAGTAGCTTTACTTGCCATATTGCTGGTATGTGCCGAACCATTGATTCGTCTGCTGATTACTTCGGATACTATTTTTCATGCTACATACGAGTTTTTTACATGGCGTATCTGGGGATTCCTTTTCGCCTTTGTCAATGTCATGTTCCGTGCGCTTTATATAGGTATAACCAAAACAAAGGTACTGACCATGAATGCCGTCGTCATGGCCTTGGTGAATGTATTCCTCGACTATGCGATGATATTCGGAAAGTGTGGATTCCCTGAAATGGGAATACGTGGAGCGGCATTGGCATCGGTTATAGCAGAAGCATCTTCTATGCTGTTTTTTGTTGTGTATACGTATGGTAAAATTGACTTGAAGAAATATGGGCTGAATCGTTTCGGACATTTTGACTGGGATATGGTGATGCGTATCCTGCGCATTTCCTGCTTTACCATGGTGCAGTATTTTCTTTCCATGGCCATCTGGTTTGTATTTTTCATGGCACTTGAACGACTCGGACAACGGCAGCTTGCCATTGCCAACATTGTGCGTAGCGTATATGTTGTGCTGTTAATACCTGTCCAGTCGCTTTCTACTACGGCAAATACACTGGTCAGCAATCTGATTGGTTCGGGAGGAGTAGCAGGAGTTGTCAGATTACTGCATAAAATAGCCCGGATGTCATTCCTTATTATGGTAGTATGTGTGGCCCTTTGTGTTATCTTCCCTCAGGCTATTTTGTCGGTTTATACCAATGAGGAAGCACTGCTTCTTGAATCGGTTCCAGCATTATATGTCGTTTGCGGTGCAATGTTGATAGCTGCTCTTGCAAATATTTATTTCAATGGAATTTCGGGTACGGGTAATACACAGGCTGCTTTGGGACTGGAAGTCGGAGTACAGATCTTTTATGCATTGTATATTATTGTAGTAGGAATGATGCTTCGTGCTCCGGTAGATGTTTGTTTTACTACCGAAGTCATCTATTATTCGTTAATGCTGACATTCAGTGTTATTTACTTGAAAAAGGCGAAATGGCAGAATAAAAAGATTTGATGCATCCGATTATTTTTGTAATTTTGCGCCCTGACAAATTGGAAAAATAAAAAACAAGAAAAATATATGTTCGATAATTTAAGTGAAAGACTAGAACGGTCGTTTAAAATATTGAAAGGTGAAGGTAAAATCACCGAGATCAATGTGGCCGAAACGTTGAAAGACGTACGTCGTGCATTGCTGGATGCCGATGTGAACTATAAGGTAGCAAAGAGCTTTACCGACACTGTAAAGGAAAAAGCTTTAGGACAAAACGTGTTGACTGCCGTTAAGCCTAGCCAGTTGATGGTTAAGATTGTGCATGATGAGCTGACCAAACTGATGGGTGGCGATACTGCCGAAATCGAATTGAAAGGTCGTCCTGCTGTAATCCTGATGTCAGGTTTGCAAGGTTCTGGTAAGACAACTTTCTCAGGAAAGCTGGCACGTATGCTGAAAACCAAGAAAAACCGTAAGCCGTTGCTGGTTGCCTGCGACGTATATCGTCCTGCTGCTATCGAACAGCTGAAAGTATTGGGACAGCAGATCGAAGTGCCTGTATATTGCGAATTGGATAGCAAAGATCCTGTTCAGATTGCACTGAATGCCATTCAGGAAGCAAAGGCAAAAGGTTATGACTTGGTTATTGTCGATACAGCGGGACGTCTTGCTGTAGACGAACAGATGATGAACGAGATTGAAGCAATTAAAAATGCAATCAATCCGGATGAAACGTTGTTTGTTGTTGACTCAATGACTGGTCAGGATGCCGTAAATACAGCTCGCGAATTTAACGAACGTCTGGACTTCAACGGTGTAGTTCTTACTAAGTTGGATGGTGATACCCGTGGTGGTGCTGCTCTGTCTATCCGTACCGTTGTGAACAAGCCTATCAAGTTTGTGGGAACAGGTGAAAAGCTTGATGCAATCGATCAGTTCCATCCGGCCCGTATGGCAGACCGTATCCTTGGTATGGGTGATATCGTTTCATTGGTAGAACGTGCACAGGAACAATACGACGAAGAAGAAGCTAAACGTCTTCAGAAAAAAATTCAGAAAAACCAGTTCGACTTTAATGACTTCCTGACTCAGATTCATCAGATTAAGAAGATGGGTAACTTGAAGGAACTTGCTTCTATGATTCCGGGTGTAGGAAAAGCCATTAAAGATATTGATATCGATGATAATGCATTCAAGAGCATTGAGGCTATTATTTATTCAATGACTCCGGAAGAACGTACTCATCCTGAAATCCTGAATGGAACTCGCCGTACACGTATTGCTAAGGGTAGTGGTACAAGCATTCAGGAAGTAAACCGTTTGCTGAAACAGTTTGACCAGACTCGCAAGATGATGAAGATGGTTACCGGCAGCAAGATGGCAGGCATGATGCAGAAAATGAAAAAGAAATAAAATATTTTTTACCCTCTCTGGTACGGAAGCAGATGGGTCTGTTTTACGTGCCGGTTAGAAGCGAGGAGAGAGAATCAGCAGATGGAAAGATTCTTTCTCCTCGCTTGTTTTTATATGATCTTGATCAGGACTTATTCATGAAGAAATGACTTGGCAGTAAGTTAAAATCGTAATCATGTGAGAATATCTTTGGATAATCTGAAAAAATCTGTTATTTTAGAAAGGTTTTGGCAAGTGGAAGAGCTAGTATAATCAGATATTTAAACTACATAACGATGAAAAGGACTAAGATATGGAGCTATGCTTTCGGTGTGACTATGGTATTGTCACTTGCTGGTTGCGGTAATAGTGCCAAGAAACAGGTTAATGAAAAAGTGAATGCAGATAGTATGAGTGTAATAAGTAATCAAGTTGGTTTGCAGGAAGATAGTGCTTTGTCGACGTTGGTACTCGACGGAGTAAAAGCTACATGGATTCGTGATAACGCTTCTGCGAAACTGATGCCTCCTTCACTCTTTCCGGATGCTGGTGAGGACTTGATGAAAAAACTTTCGCTCGAAAACGGAATACCTTCTTCCATTAGTACGTTTTTGATAGAAAGCAATGGCATACAAATTCTTTTTGATACGGGAATGGGGGCATCCGATAGTCGCTTATTGGCTGGGTTACATGCTTTAGGGATTACTCCTGCCGACATTAAATATATATATCTTACTCATTTTCATGGTGATCATATCGGAGGACTGATGAAAAACGATAGTGTAGTGTTTCCTCATGCTGAAATTTATGCTTCTAAGGCTGAGTATGATAGTTGGATGAAAATGGAAGCCGAAAAGAACGGACAAGTTGTGAGAGCCATGAATGCATATAAGGACCGTTTGCACCTGTTTGCTTTTGGTGATACGTTGCCGGGAAAAGTGGTAGTAATGGAAGCTGTTGGACATACTCCCGGACATACTGTTTTTCAGGCAGGTAAATTATTGATAATTGGAGATTTGATTCATGGAGCAGCTCTGCAATTGGAACATCCGGAGATTTGTGCTACCTATGATATGGATAAGCAGGAAGCAATAAAGACTCGTAAAAACTTATTGCAGTATGCTCGCGAGAATGGACTGGTTATAGCAGGTATGCATTTGCCAGTTCCTGCATTTATAAAATAAATAAGCATGCCGGTATGAATTGTCAGGTATTATAGATTTCTGTCACTCATACCGGTATGTTTTTATCTGATCTTTAAATTTTATTGTCCAGCCAGGCATCAATCAGTTGGCGGGCAATGCTGAGCTTTTTCGGTATTTCCGGCAGGTTATTTCGGTTGTAAAAGGCTCCTGCACTCAGTTCTTCATCCTGCAACTTGATGGTTCCGCTTTCGTATTCGGCATAATATCCTACCATGATTCCGCTGGGGTAGGGCCACGGTTGACTGCCGAAATATTTCAGGTTTTTTATGGTCAGTCCTGTTTCTTCCATGACTTCGCGGTGAACACACTCTTCCAACGTTTCTCCTGGTTCGAGAAAACCGGCTACCAATCCTTTAAACGTCCCCCGGAAGTTGCGGGCATGTACAAGCAAGATACTGTCTTCCTTTTTAATAAGTACAATGACCGCCGGAGAAATGCGTGGATAAAATTCCTGCCGGCATTCCGGACATCGTTTGGCTATGGGGGAAACCTGTACCGTAGGTACACCACACATGGGGCAATAACGGCTGTTCTTGTCCCAGTTTAATATTTGTGAAGCTTTTCCGGCACGCTTGTATTCTTCCAGAGGAAGTACATCGAAAGAAGCACGCAAGTCCTTCATCATGCGTGGACTGTTTTCATCTCCACTTACTGGAATATGAATAGCATACGTCTTGGCAGGATAACCGTTTATCTCTCCGATGGTATGAATGGTACTTCCGACGGGAACCTCAACCGGGGGTTCAGGTCCGTAAGGAATATGATATCCGTCTTCTTTTTTTTCTATCAAAACCTGTCCGCTGTTGAAGACGAACCATCCGCATGTCTGTTTTTCTGTTTCCATCAATTAAGTCCTTTCATTGTAAGCTGGATGCGCTTGCGTTCATGGTCAATACTGAGTACACGTACGCGTACATGCTGGTGCATACTGACTACTGTTGTCGGGTCGCTGACAAACTTGTCGGCAAGCTGGGAGATATGTACCAGTCCGTTTTCTTTAATCCCTATATCTACGAAGCATCCGAAATTGGTAATGTTGTTGATGATGCCCGGCAATTCCATACCTTCCCGCAGGTCGTCGATAGTCTGCACATTCTTGTCAAATTCGAAGACCTGAATCTTTTGGCGCGGGTCACGTCCCGGTTTATCCAGCTCTTGTAGAATATCAGTCAGTGTAGGCAGTCCTACGGTATCAGTTACATAGTTTTTTATGTCTATTTGGCTACGTAATTCCTTGTTTTTTATCAGGTCGGCAACGGAGCATTTCAAGTCCTTTGCCATCTTTTCTACTATGGCATAACTTTCCGGATGTACAGCCGAATTGTCGAGCGGATTGTCTGCTTGCGGAATACGCAAGAATCCGGCACACTGTTCAAATGCCTTTGCTCCCATACGCGGTACCTTCAGCAGTTCTTTACGCGAATGGAATGCTCCGTTTTCCGTACGGTAATCTACAATGTTTTGAGCCAGCGTCGGTCCCAGTCCCGATACATATGTCAACAGATGTTTGCTGGCCGTATTGACATTCACTCCGACAAGGTTCACGCAACTCTCTACTGTCTGGTCGAGCGATGCCTTCAGTTTACTTTGATCTACATCGTGCTGATATTGTCCTACACCGATAGATTTGGCATCTATCTTGACTAGTTCGGCAAGGGGGTCCATCAGTCGGCGACCGATTGACACAGCTCCTCGCACAGTTACGTCATATTCAGGAAACTCATCTCGTGCGATTTTGGATGCAGAATAGATGGAGGCGCCGTCTTCGCTGACAACAAACACCTGCACTTCGCGGTCGTATCGTTGAGAAGTGACGAAACGTTCGGTTTCACGGCTTGCCGTACCATTTCCGATGGCGATGGCTTCTATCTTATATTGTTCGACGAGTTTGACAAGCTTGCGTCCGGCCAGAGCTGTTTCCGATTTGGGTGGATGCGGATAAATTGCTTCATTGTGCAGCAATGTACCTTGGGCGTCCAGACAGACAACTTTGCAACCGGTACGATATCCCGGATCGATACCCATTGTGCGCTTTTGTCCCAAAGGAGGAGCAAGCAACAGTTGCCGGAGATTTTCAGCAAAGACACGGATAGCCTCTTCGTCTGCCTTTTCCTTGCTGAGTGCGGAAAATTCTGTTTCTATAGCGGGTTTCAACAGACGTTTGTATGCGTCGTTCACGGCTTCTGTTACTTGTGCGGAACATTCTCCGTTTCCATGTACATACTGTCTTTCCAATCGTTCGGTACATGCTGATTCATCGTCGGGAGTGATGGATACTTTCAGGATACCTTCGGCTTCTCCACGGCGGATGGCGAGCAGACGGTGAGAGGTACACTTCTTCAACGGTTCACTGAAGTCGAAGTAGTCGCGGTATTTTAAGGCTGCTTCTTCTTTTTCTTTGCCCTTGACTACTTTCGATGTAATCATAGCCTGACGGCTAAACTGGTTTCGTATCAGATTACGGGCACGTTCATCCTCATTCACTTGTTCGGCAATGATGTCGCGTGCTCCTTTCAGAGCATCCTCTTCGTCCTTGACATCTCCCTTGACAAACTGGCGTACCCGGGCAGATAAGTTGTTTTCCCGCTGCATCAATAGTAGCATGGCAAGCGGTTCCAGTCCCTTCTGGCGTGCAGCCTCGGCACGAGTTTTTCGTTTGGGCTTAAAAGGCAGGTAAATATCTTCCAGTTCTGTCGCATCCCAACAATTGGAAATGCGTTCTCGTAAAGTGTCTGTCAGTTTTCCTTGTTCTTCGATGGTAGAAAGAACCGTTTCCTTTCGTTTGGCAAGTTCACAGAGCTTTTCGTAACGCGTATGGATATCTCCTATCTGTACTTCGTCGAGGCCTCCGGTTGCTTCTTTTCGGTAACGGCTTATAAAAGGTATTGTAGCACCTCCCTGAAGCAGTTTCAATGTGTTTTCTACCCGATGGACAGGTAGCTTCAGGGCTGTGGCAATCATTTGACTGAATTGTTCCATGTATATGTTTTTCTAATAATGTGGCACAAATGTAATTAAAAAAAAGGATTCGAGGGAGGAGAGGACTCATTTTGAAAATAATTTAAGAGATGGTTTTAAGCTTTATTCGGATTTGAAAGACGTTTTCGAGGATTGAAAATGTTCGCTAAAGAAGGCGTGAATAGCAACTGACATTACGTATAGGAAAGTTCAAACAGGTGGATGCACAGAAAGAGGGACCCGAAGAATATTTGCTGGCTAAAGCTTTGAAAGCGGAAATAGATACAATGAACCTTTTTCCAAAACCATTTGTTACTTGTTAATATAAGATATTATTCCGGAAATATTATATGATAACTTAAACTAACGCTATGACTTATGAATAAAAAAACAAGATTATGGTGCATAATCCTTTTTTCTTTTTTAGGCACATCGGTAGCAATGGCGCAGAAGTCAGAGAAAGACCGGCATTGGGTATGGGAACTCTATGGTGGCGCGAATAATTATATGACATGGGAAATAGAAACGGATGTCGTATATAAACCGTGGCGTTTTATTGGAGTTGGAGCAGGCTTTCTTTTTACTCCTCCAATAGATGGAAATAAGACTTATTCTGGAGAAGCAAGAGATAAAAACTTGCGCTGGCAGATTGAGGAAAACCGTTTGATGTATCTGTTTGCGTTCCGGTCGGGAGTTTATCTGTATTCGCCTCCTGTTTATCTGAATCATGACCATGATGTGGCATTATCGTTTCGTGTGTCTCCTGGAGTTACCATTCCTTTGCCTCCCAATTTAAGTACTAGTGTAGATTATGTTCCGAAGGATGCGATTATCCATGTACCCGCCACTTCAGGAGAAGTCAGTAATTCGCATGCGAAGGCATGTTATTATCATGTGAAATTTGCTATGGCTTTGGAAGTGGAACGTGTATCGGTATTGCTTGGGTATACGACCTCCAATTATGATTTATACGGAGGAAGCCGTAATATGATAGTCGAAGGACAAAAAATAGAATTACCTCGAAAAAAGCAGGCAGGAACTTTCTTTATCGGGCTGACCTACGATTTCTGATACATATTGAAGAAAACAGGACCTCATAACCCCTTTTTATAAAAATACCCCCGCCATAAATTTTTATAGCGGGGGTAAATTATACATTATGGGAATTATCTGCGGTAGAAACGCAACTCATTTTCCAGACTTCTTACTTTATTTTGTAAATTGTCTATTTTTGTCAGCAAATGGCGGATAGCATCGATTCCTTCTATATTGATGGACAAGTCATAATATAAATGAGTATACCTTTCCAGTTCATTCAGCTGAGAAGCCGGAAAATAACTGGTATCATCTATTACTTCGATATCTATCAGACCGTCTTCACCCAGCATGAGGATGAAGTCGGGTTCGATATTGCAATGTGTGCAATAGTCGTTTATGATGATTAAATCGTTCTGCATAGTCATACGGTTTTAAATCATCCTTGCTGCAACTGTCGGAACAGGTCTTTCTGCTTTTCCGTCAGTGTAGTAGGAATTGTTACATGATAAGTTACAATCAAATCGCCTGTGACGCCTTCCTGCTTGTATACAGGAAATCCTTTTCCTTTCAGACGAACTTTAGCGTCATTCTGAGTACCCGGACGAACTTTCAGTTTTACTTGTCCGTCTAATGTGTTGACTGTAACTTCACCTCCCAGTACGGCAGTGTATAAGTCGATTGTTACATCTGTGTACAAGTCATTTTCTTTCCGTTTAAAGACAGGGTCGTCAGGAATAACGAAAGTGATATACAAATCTCCGTCGGGTCCTCCGTTTGTTCCTTTACCTCCATGTCCCTTCAGTTTGATAACCTGACCGTCTGCTACTCCGGCTGGAACTGTAATACGTAATGTTTCACCGTTGATGCTGAATGTTTGTTTATGAGTGGTTGCAGCCTCACGTAGAGACAACTGTAGAGAAGCCTCAATATCTTGCCCTCTGAATCCGCCTCTTGCATTACGTCCTCTGCCGGCTCCATGCCCGAACAGTTCTTCGAAGAAATCAGAGAATCCACTGGCATTTCCACCAAATCCGTGCATACCTTCTCCTCCGAATCCACTTGTAAAATGTTGTCCGTCGGTAGAATACCAATATTCACCGCCGTTACCTGTACCGCCTTGAGCACGATATGCTTGCTGTTGAGCTTCGAACTCGTCGGCGTGTTTCCAATTCTCCCCGTAAGCATCGTATTTCTTACGCTTTTCCGGGTCGCTCAGTACCTCGTTAGCTTCGTTTATCTCCTGAAACTTGTCCTTGGCCGTTGGGTCATTCGGATTTAAGTCCGGGTGATATTTGCGAACCAGCTTACGGTACGCTTTCTTGATTTCGTCTTGAGTTGCCGTTTTGTCAACTCCAAGAACTTTGTAATAGTCTATGTAAGCCATACAGTCTGTTTTTTTATTTGAGAATGAGGCAAAGAATGTGCCAGATAGTCCGTTTGTTAACAGACTTTTAACCATATTGAAAGGTATTTATCTTTTTGTGGGTTTTGCAGGTGGTAAAGTTCCATTATCTTTGTAGTTACTTATTGGATATACTATGAAAATGTGACATTTTGTCGTTTATATATCACTTAACCCGCTAGATTTATGATGAAACTATTTACCAGTTTGATGCTTGTTCTTGCCTTAGGCGTTACAAGTCCTGCTTATGCTTCGCAAGACGGTGAAGTAACTTTGAAACTTATTGAAACGAGTGATGTGCACGGATGCTATTTCTCCTATGACTTTATAAGTATGAAGCTTCGCAAAGGAGGGCTGGCTTGTGTCAGTTCATTTGTAAAAGAACAGCGTGAGCAGTATGGAGATGGAGTTGTTCTGATGGATAATGGAGATATTTTACAAGGACAGCCCATTGCTTATTATTACAATTACATCGATACAACTTCTGTTCATGTAACTTCAGCGATGCTGAACTATATGAAATACGATGTAGGTACTATGGGAAATCATGATGTGGAGACTGGACATGCCGTGTACGACCGTTGGGTGAAACAGTGTGCTTTTCCTGTACTTGGGGCAAATATTGTGGACAATAAAACGGGAGAACCTTATCTTACTCCCTATAAAATAATCGAACGGAAAGGAGTAAAAATAGCAGTTTTAGGTATGATAACTCCTGCCATTCCTTCATGGCTTCCCGAACAGCTGTGGAACGGGCTGCATTTTGAAGACATGGAGGATTGCGCACGTAAATGGGTAAAGATTATCAAGGAAAAAGAGAATCCGGACGTTTTGATCGGATTATTTCATGCCGGACCTGAAGGTAATAAACTGGATAATGTTGTAGAGAATGGTTCGGGCGATGTAGCAAAAAATGTTCCGGGCTTCGATGTAGTATTTATGGGACACGATCATGTGCGCCGGTGTGAGAAGATTGTCAATGTGGCAGGAGATTCTGTTTTACTCGTCGATCCTGCCAATGCGGCCAGATATGTTTCGGATGTTACAGTCAAAGTGACTAAAGCTGGAGGTAAGCTTGTGCGAAAATCTGTAGAGGGTGCTTTGGCAGATGTTTCCCGCTATGCTGCTGATGAGGATTTCATGCGGGAGTTTGCCGGACAATATCAGGCAACAGTCGACTTTGTATCTCGTAAGATTGGACGTATCGAAGAAACCATTACAACCAAAGATGCCTATTTGGGTCCTTCTGCATTTATCGATTTGCTTCATCAGTTGCAGCTTGATATTACGGGTGCCGATATATCTTTCTGTGCTCCTCTCTCGTTCTCAGCAGAAATCAAGAAAGGTGATATTTATATGAGTGATATGTTTAACTTATATAAATACGAGAACCTGCTTTATACGATGAAGCTGACAGGTAAAGAAATCAAGGATTTTCTGGAAATGTCGTATGATTTATGGACTAACCAGATGAAATCACCCGACGACCATTTAATGTTGTTTAATGAAGAAGATAAAGGGTTCGGCCGTTTCAAAAATCCAAGTTTCAATTTCGATTCGGCAGCAGGCATTATTTATACAGTGGATGTAACGAAACCTCAGGGTGAAAAAATCAAGATAGAAAGGATGGCAAACGGAGAGCCGTTTGATATGAATAAAACATATCAGGTAGCTGTTAATTCGTATCGTGGAAATGGTGGGGGAGATTTGCTGACAAAAGGTGCTGGTATTCCCAAGGCAGAACTGGCAAAACGTATCGTATACTCCACAGATAAAGATTTACGTTTTTATCTGATGAAACGGATAGAAGAAGTAAAAGTTCTCGATCCGAAGCCGCTGAATCAGTGGAAATTTATTCCGGAAGACTGGACTGTACCTGCATCGAAAAGAGATTATGATATTTTGTTTGGAGAGAAAAAAGCTGTGGAATGATACCTTGAGGGTGAAACTGAAATGAAATTTAATTCCGGAGAGCCTGAACTCATTCATTCTCTGATGATTTTGGTTGAAGAAGAGGGACGGAATTAGTATTTTACCGAAGTGTTCAGAGATTTATGGGCATGAATGACACAAAATATGCTGATATTTATCATAAAATATCAGCATATTTTTTATAAAGATGCTGTTCTTTTTTTTATCCTTCTGTAAATACAATAGTTCGTTAAAAATTCGCCAAGCCTAAGCGGCTTTGGCGGTAAATAAAATG
>ERZ791840.393-NODE-393-length-30623-cov-3.462510_pt1 | contig 30623 bp, 24 predicted proteins | sample MGYA00510291_ERZ791840 | MGnify/ENA primary metagenome ERZ791840 (study PRJEB30046, sample SAMN00715256) | human gut metagenome | study: EMG produced TPA metagenomics assembly of the A metagenome-wide association study of gut microbiota in type 2... | reverse complement strand
CAGCCAGTCCCATGACTTCAATCAGGCCGATATTTTCCTTTTTGATGTGGTGGAGCGCCGGGCCGGGATGGAACAAGCCCAGCGGACGCTCCGGCGTGGTGCGGTTGTTCCGGAGCACCAGATCACATTCATAGTAGTCACCATTCATCCGGGCAATGGGGGTAATGGTGTTGTGCGGCGTGCCGTCTGTTTCCGCATAGATTGCGGCAGCCGGATCGCTGTAGCTGCGCCATTGTGTCAGAATATCGGCGCAGGCAGAGGACAGCGCGGTGCGGTTCAGGCTTTTCAGCCGGATGACCGACATCGGCCAGCGCACGGTGCCGGCTTGTACATCGGGATAGTCCGGCAGAGTAAACCGGGTTTCCACAGGCGCTTTTGCCATGGCAAAGGTATAGTTTCCGCCCTGGAAATGCTCGTGGCTGAGGATAGAACCGCCTACAATCGGCAGGTCAGCATTGGAACCGATAAAGTAATGTGGGAACAGATCCAGGAAGTCAAAGAGCTTTTCGAAAACGGCATGGTCAATCCGCATGGGCACATGCTGCGCATTGAAAACGATGCAGTGCTCGTTGTAGTAGCCGTAGGGGGAATACTGGAACTGCCAGGGGCTGCCGGCAATGGAAATGGGAATCGGCCGCAGATTTTGCCGGGCAGGATGGCTCCGGGTACCGGCAAATCCGGCATTCTCCGGGCAGAGCTGGCACTTGGGATAGGAGACGGCAGCCTGCTTTCCGGCGGCGGCAATGTCTCTGGGATCCTTTTCCGGCTTGGAACGGTTAATGGTGATATCCAGCGTACCGTAGGGGGAATCATACGTCCATTTGAGATCCCGTGCAATGCGTCCGGCGCGGACGTAGTTGAGCGCCTGGTTGTAGGCATAATACCACTGGGTAGCAGATTCCGGGCTTTCACTGTAGTGCTTCCGGAACACGGCGTTTACTTCGTGAGGGAGCGCCGTGAGAATGCCCATCAGCTTGGTGTCAAACAAATCCCGGCTGGCGTTTGTATCCGGAATAATGCCCGTCTCACAGGCATAGGCAACGAGCGGTGCCAGGATGTCATCAATGCTGTCAGTGTCTGAAATGTCCGGTGCAGTGCTGTCCTCCCAGCTGTTTCGGTGCAGCACATCAAGAAGCTGGTTTCGAATGACCAGTTCATCCTCCGGGGCAATCAGTTTCTTTTGGATGGCGTATTGAATCAAATTTTGAACCGCAGTATCAATCATCAGTAAAACTCCTCTCCTAAAAAGTGTTCGATTATTCGGTGACGGAAACGCCGCCCATGGGGCGAATCCGCAGAGTTTGACAGCTGCCGTTTCCGAACAGCCGGTTCATTTCCTGGATATACCGTTCTGTCAGCGCCAGGGGAACAAAGGCCTGAATGGTTCCGGCAAAACCGCCGCCGTGTACCCGGACGGCACCCTTTCCCTGAAGAAGCTGCTTGCTGCGCCAGATGCCCAGCCCCAGCGCCTGCTGCTCCGGCTTTCGGACGGAGTAGAGATTTTGCAGCAGACTGTCAGAGGAATCTCCGGATGCCTGTACCAGCCGGAGAAATTCCGGCATATCTCCCTGTGAGAGCGCCTGGGACTCAGCTATGGCACGTTTGTTCTCTGCGAAAAAGTGAGCAGCGCGGAGGATGGCACGGTCAGAGCAGTGCTCCCGCAGCCGGGGGAGTGCTTCCAGAAAGGCACCCTCCTCCACATCCCGGAGCACAGATTTTCCGAAGAACTGTGCCACCTGTCTCATTTCCTGGGGAACAGCGCTGTAATCCGGCGTGAGGTCGGCGTGGCTGCCCTTGGTATCCGTAATGCACAGCGTGTAGCCGGCCTGGTCAAAGTTAAAGATATGGTTTTCGATTTTCGGCTGCTCCGGATCGGCAAAATCAATGCCGACAAATCCGCCCGCTGCGCTGACCATCTGATCCATCAGGCCGCTGGCCTTGCCGAAGTAGACATTTTCGGCGCGCTGTGCTGCTTTTGCAACGGAGACAGCGCCGGCTTTGCCCCGATTGTAGTGCTGATCCAAAATTGTACCCAGGAGCACCTCAAATGCCGCCGAGGAGGAAAGCCCGGAGCCGCTGAGGACATCCGAGGTGGTGTAGGCATCAAAGCCGCCGATGGTGCAGCCCAGTGCCGCAAAGTGCGCCGCCATGCCCCGGATGATGGCGGCTGAGGTGCCCTGTTCCTCCGGATGAGGGGCAAGATCGGAGAGCGCCACAGTGTCTGCCGGATATCCCTTGGACTGGAGCCGGATTACGCCGTCCTGGTGAAAGGCTACCACGGCAATGACATCCAGATTCACAGCCGCTGCCAGAACACAGCCGTGCTGGTGGTCGGTGTGGTTGCCGCCGATTTCGGTTCGGCCGGGCGCAGAAAACAGGGCAACGTCCTGCCGCTGGGGATAGTGTGCGGAAAAGGCGCGGATGGCATCCAGATAGCGCTTTTTCTGGTCGGCTATGATGCCCGGCGCAGTGCCGTACATCAGGTGAAAGGTGGTGTCGAATGCGCCGCTTTCGATTTTATGCATGAGTGCTTCCGGTTTCATAGATGGAATAACCTCCTGTGTGGAATTTGCGTTTCGTGTGTTCTGGTATTATTCTAGCACAGCTTCCATTCCTTTGTATATCCTTTTTCTGATGCTTTTACATCAATTCCGAGATTTTTTTTGATTTTTAGGCTTCCTGTTCCTTTTTGTTGACAAGGTTTGTGAGAATGTGCTAAAATAGAGACGGTAAGATGCAACCAGAAGGATCTGAAAAAGACAGGGGGAATCGGACAATGGAAACGCAAAAGCAGGAATCTGCACCGGGCAGAATCTGGATGCAGCAGCTGGTGCCGTTGATGCACACGCCCCTTTGGGTATGCCGCGCAGACGGCGGCCTGACAGCGCGGTACGGCGGCCAGAGTCTAGGGAATGATGCACCGATTTTTCGGAACGCATTCCGCCGCTCGCTGCTGATACAGGGAAACCGGAAAAAACCAGTGCTGGCCAAAACAGAGGATGCCGTATATGCGGTGCTGCTGGACGAAGTTCACGAACAAACCATTCTGGCCGGGCCGTTCCGCTCTATTCAGCCCAACTGGCACGAACAGTTTCTCGCCGGTGTGGTGCTGCTGTGGAATCTTCTCACAGGGGAGAGCTGCTCCGTATCCGAACTGGACAGTACTGCGCCGGGAACCGAACAGCGCATGGAAAAACGCATGGGGGATATGATTTTTGACCGGCAGGAACGCCAGACGCTGCACAACCCTTACGCCAAGGAGCAGCGGGAGCAGGAGTGCATACGCCTGGGGGATCCGGAGGGGCTGAAACGCTGTGTAGGTGAAACTTATGAGGGGGAGTACGGCACACTGGCCAGCAATCCCCTTCGGCAGAGCAAGAATCTGGCAGTGGGTGTCATTACGCTGGCCTCCCGGAGCGCCATTGCCGGCGGCCTCAGCCAGGAGCTTTCCTTTTCCATGGCGGATGGCTTTATCTTCGAAATCGAAGAGAATCTGAAAGATCCCATTGCGGTAGAGCAGGCAGCCTATCAGGCGCAGCTGGCCTTTGCGGAGGCGGTGCACCGGAAGCAGTCCGGCACTGGCTTTAACCCCTTTGTCCGAAAGGCAAAGGACTACATCTTTCAGAATATGCACACTAAAATTACAGTGAAGGAGATGGCAGAGCAGTTTCACATCCATCCGGACTATCTCTCTGCCCTCTTTAAAAAAACAGAGAACAAGACCATTACAGCCTATATCCTGGAGGAAAAACTCAACCTGTGCAAGAATCTTCTCAAATATTCCAACTATTCCATCCAGGAGATCAGCGCCTATTTTGCTTTTCCATCCCAGAGCTATTTTACCCGGCAGTTTAAAAAAAGCACCGGCATGACACCTTTGCGCTATCGCCAGCTGATGCGAAAGCAGTAGCGTACAGCAGAATCTGCCAAAATAGGGCGCCGTGTATCGGGAAACTGTACATATTTCATAGAAAAGCAAGAAAAAATGGAAAAATATCTCGCAAAATAATTGCATTTTTCAGCAGGATGTGCTATACTGTTTCTATGAAAGCAAACACGAAATGTGTCCGGCGGAGAAAGCGTGCTGCCGGAAAAGAAGGAGGATGTGTTTTATGAAAGACAGACGAAGAATTGTGGCCGGACTGCTGTCCGGTGTGCTGGCAGTGTCCGGTGTTGCAAAGCTACCGGTCGCTGTGGCGGAAGACGGCAGCACTGGCAGCTATGACATGCAGATTGCTGTAAAGCTGGATGGCACCCGAAAGGCCATCAGCCCATACATCTATGGTGTCAATGATTCATTCAGCGAAGCCGGCCTTTCCAAGGTAAAAGTCAATGCGGTGCGCCAGGGCGGAAACCGCTATACCGGCTATAACTGGGAGACGAACTACTCCAACGCCGGGAGAGACTGGCAGAACAGTTCGGACACTTATTTGGGAGATGTGACAGAAGGCCCGGCCAGCAACGCCCGGAGACTGTCGGCAGACTGTGCAACATACGGCATTCCCTATAAAATGACCGGACTCCAGATGGCCGGCTATGTTTCTGCGGACAAGAACGGCGCAGTTTCTGAAAGCGAGGCCGCACCCTCTGACCGCTGGAACAAGGTGGAATTTGAAAAGGGAAGCGCCTTTTCCGATGAGCCGGATCTGGATGACGGCGTGGTGTATATGGACGAGTACGTCAATTACCTGGTGAAGAACCTGGGAGATTCCACAACGGCAACCGGCATCCAGGGCTATAACCTGGACAATGAGCCGGTGCTGTGGAGCGGAAGCCACTCTCTGCTGCATCCCAACATGGTTTCCAACGAGGAACTGATTTCCAAGACGGTGGGACTGGCAAAGGCTGTAAAGAAGATTGATCCCCATGCAGAGACATTTGGCCCGGCGTTCTGGGGACCGCTGGCCTGCTATCAGGCCGGAAACGGGGATTCTTACACCGATCCGGACTGGACAGCAGTAAAGAGCCAGTACAGCTGGTACATGGATTATTACCTCAAGCAGATGGCGGATGCAGAAGCAGAAAATGGCCAGAGATTGCTGGACGTTGTGGATGTACACTATTACGCCCAGGATCTGGAAACTGCGGATGACGCGCTCCAGTCTGCCAGAAGCCTGTATGATCCGGACTATCAGGAGGACAGCTGGCTGGGAAAGTATTTCGGCGGTGTGTTCCCGTTCCTCACCCGGATGCAGGAATCCATTGACCAGTATTATCCCGGCACAAAGCTGGCACTGACCGAATATAATCTGGAAAATATCAATATGGATAGCACGCTGGGAAAGGTTCCGGCTTCTGCTATTGCAGAGGCAGAGGCACTGGGCGCATTTGCGGATCAGGGCGTGTACCTGGCGGCCTATTGGGGAAAATTGGCAGAGTGTCCCTATGTTCTCAGCGCCATTAACCTCTACACCAACTATGACGGAGCAGGAAGCGCATTCGGCAACACGCTGGTGGAATCTTCTTCTGAGGATTTGTCCAAGGCGGCGGTATTCGCTTCCATTCAGGATGATCAGGAAGGCACTGTGACAACGGTTCTCTCCAATAAGAGCAAGACCGATACGGAAAAGGCCACAATTCAGCTTTCCGGCACGGAAACAGACTATCAGAGCGCTGTGGTCTATGCCGTAACGCAGGACAGTAGCGATATTCAGATTCTGGATGTACAGAACGATGTTTCCGGCAACCAGGTTACAGTAGAGCTGCCGCCGCTGTCTGTGGCACAAATTGTAATCGCAGACGAAAAGACGGATGTGGTTGTACCAGACGGCCCGGCCTATACCACAGAAAAGGTGGACTATGCTGTCAGTGATCTGCCCAAATCTCAGGAAGGCTATACCCTGATTCCTCTGGGAGATAAGGATTACCTGAAGGAAATCCAGCTGCACATGCAGGTTTCTTCCAGCGAAGGTTCTACCTGGGCTGTGGGCGGCGGCGCACTGTGCTTCCAAAAGGTGACGGAAACAGGAACGGATACGCCTTACTGGGGTTGCAAGAATTTCTCCTACCGGCTAAACAGCGGTACGGTGACAGTGCCCTTTGACGATCAGTACAAGATCACCGTGGGAACGGAATCCAAGGTGGTTTCCGGCAGCTGCGCCGACACAGAAGCGGAGATTCAGGTCTGGTGGGCTTCCTCTGAAAAGGATGAAAAGAACGGCAGCGATATCACTGCTGTGGTAGATTCTGTGACGCTGGTCTATGAGCGGCCGACACAGCCGGGAACGACAGTTACCACGACTGCCACCACGGAAGCACCTGCTACAGAAACAACCACTACTGTGACAACATCGGCTTCCACGGCCGACACGGTACAAACAACCGCAGACAGCGGCTCTGTGACAACGCGCGCTACAGAAAGCAGCACAGAGACAACGCCGCTTTCTTCACAAACAGAGACACGGACAGAAACGGAAACGGCAACGCAAACAAGTCAGACCGATTTTCGCCCGGCTTCAGTGCTGTTCGGGGATGTGACGCTGGACGGCAAGGTGAGCCTGGCAGATGCGGTACTGCTCAATAAGGCTGTGGCAGATATGGTAGACCTGAGCGAGCAGGCACATGACAATGCGGACTGCAACCAGGATGGAGAAGTAAACGGCGCAGATGCGTTGGTACTGGTGAAATTCCTGGTGCACCTGATCAACAGCCTGCCCTGTGCGGATTGAGAAATGGAGCTTGAATAAAATGACAGATGAAAAATGGGTGATTCTGGAGATTCATGACGCAGACTATGGCTGTGAAGGGCCGTGCCCCGGCGCTGTCCCTATGGACGAACTGCTGCTGAAAAACGCTTTCGGGGAAACCTGCTGGAAGCTCATTCCGGAGCGCGCACTGATCGAACAGAATTGGCACGAAGGAGACGAGATTGATCTCTCCGTCATCGAACAAACAGACAACCCCTGCGAGACATAAGCATTTATCTGATAAGACGGATTTGAAAAGGCACTGCACCGGCGTGAAATGATACGCAGCGTGCAGTGCCTTTTTCAGGTTTTCATGTTGGAATTTGTATGACAAGGATATATAGGGAGGAAAACACCATGGAATGCGAACGAATGCTTTTGGTGCTGGAATATCTCACACGGTGCACGGATGATACACGGGGCGTTACACTGCGGCAGATTTGCACTTATCTGGACAATAATTATCAATTGCAGCATGTGTCACCTCTGACGGTACAGCGGGATCTGGATCGTCTGGGAAATGCTGGCTATGAAATCACCATGGAAACCGGCGCGCACAATACCCACTATTACCGGCTCCGGAACCGGGGATTTACCCTGAATGAAATCCGGTTTCTGGTGGATTCTGTCTCCATGAATCACTTTCTCACGCCGGAGCAGAAACAGCATTTGATCCGAAAATTCGAGCAGCTTTGCTCCGAGAAGGAAGTGCGCCAGCTTATGAACCGGATTCAGATTGCAGGGATGGTGCCGCCGGATCTGGACTTGCTCCGGAACCTGGAACAGATTTATGCCATCATGGCAGAAAAACGCAAGATTCACTTTTCCTACGGCAAAATGAATCCGCACAAGCAGGTGGAGTATGTTTCCAAGGACCGGAACATGATTCCATGTCAGGTGCTCTATTTTCAGGAGCGGTTTTATCTGAAATGCCGCAATGGAACAGACGGCACGATTCGCACATATCGGGTAGACCGCATGCAGGATATCCGGGGCGGTGCGTCATTCCGGCGCTGTGAGCCGATTCCGAAGCCGGACGGCGCTGTGGTGGACATCTTTGAACCGGAGCAGGTGGACACAGTAGTGCTCCGGGTGCGCCGGTATCTGCTGGATGATCTGCTTAAACGCTTTGGCAGCTATGCCTCGGCTGTGCCCGATCCGGAAAAACCAGATTTTGTACAGCTTCGGGTGCGAATGTGCATCAGCAAAGGTTTTCCTCGCTGGGCGCTCCGCTACGGCGCAGATCTGGAAGTATTAAAGCCGGAAGCGCTGCGCCGGCAGGTACAGGAAAAAGTACAGGCGATGGCAGCTTTATATTCGCCGGAGTGATTGCTTTTGAAAAAAATCTTGACAGGCATGGGAAGATCGGGTATAATAAAGATATCTGAAGTTGCAAAAACATGTATCGGAAAGGATGTTATCAGAAAATGACATATCAGGAATCATTTCTGCGTTTTATGGTGGACTGCGGCGTTCTGACTTTCGGGGAATTTACCTTGAAAAGCGGACGGAAGGCACCGTATTTTATCAATGCCGGCAATTATCACACCGGTGCACAGCTGCTGGAACTGGGACGCTATTACGCTGCCTGCATGGAAGCGCATCACGTACCGGTGGAAACCGTGTTCGGTCCGGCCTATAAGGGAATTCCACTGGCTGCCGCCGCTGCAATGGCAATGGCAGATCAGTACCATAAGGACGTAAACTTTTGCTATGACCGGAAGGAAGTTAAGGATCACGGCGAAGGCGGCATGTTTGTCGGCAAAAAGCTGACAGACGGGGAAAAGGTTGTCATCATTGAAGACGTTATGACCTCCGGCAAGGCAATGGCAGAAGTTTATCCGAAGCTGAAAGGCGCAGCAAATGTAGACATCACCGGTATGATTATCACCGTAGACCGGATGGAGCGTGCACTGGAAGGCACACAGTCTGCGGTACAGGCAGTTTATGAGAAGTACGGCGTACCGGTTTATGCAATCGTTACCATGGAAGATATTATTCAGGGAATCCGGGATGGCATCATCCCCGGAAAGGAACACCTGGATGCAATGCTGGCATACCGGGAGCAGTACGGTGTCAGCAAATAAGTGTTTGTGATATTCTGAGCCTTTTGAGGTTCTTGTTTGTCCGGAGCAACTTGTTTTCCGGACAGATGTTTCTGTAGCTCAGCTGGATAGAGCGGCCGCCTCCTAAGCGGCAGGTCGGGTGTTCGAATCACCTCAGGAACACCATATGGGGCATTGGCGCAGCTGGGAGCGCGTCACACTGGCAGTGTGAAGGTCAGGGGTTCGAACCCCCTATGCTCCACCATATTGTGACCATAAAAAAGATATATGGTCGAAAAAGCCCGAAATATCGGGCTTTTTTCATGCCCAAACGACGAAAAAAGCAGGTGAAAAACCGTAGATATTTTTGGGCATTTTTTTCGGTGTAGAGGGATTCGAACCGAGTCCCAGCAGAAATGGACTCGGCACAACTGCTGTAAACATGGCAGCCGACCGATGCAAAGAAAAAAATCAGGGCAGATTGGAAAAGATAAAATATCAATCTTTATTTTTCAAATAGAAAATAGTATACAAATTTTTGAAGACCGTTTTGTCTGGTATCACGAAACACGTGATACTGCACAAAGCGGTCTTTTTTTGTTTCCGGCAGAGATGAAAAAGACTGCTTCAAAATACATTGCGGAGGAAGAATATGAAGAAGTTACATTTTAACAGCACACTGAATCACAAAGCATCGGATTACAAGCCTTGTGAAATCTGCGTGGAAAGGGTCGTCACGCTCTATGGCAGAAGCTTTGAGGAATTGAAAAATCATCTAATGCATGATGATCCGTACATCGTTGCATATCGTGACCTTATGTACACGGAGGGTGATACGGCACATTGTCTGTTGTTTGTGGACTATGACAGCGGCGATGGAGTACTGGTGGAGTCCGAAGGCAGCAATTACGCCAGAAAATCACAGTTTATCCCCAACGCAAGAGCACTGCTGGAGAGCAATGAAATGACCGCAGCTGAAACAAGGCTGCATAACGATTTGAAAAAAATTGCCGACAAAGTTGCGGAGCTTGCCCATTGTGGTGAAATAAGCCTCGCATTTGACGAACTGCTGGCAGAATCCGATCTGGATGTAAAATCCGTTCTGCGTGATGCGGTAACAGCAATGCTCCGAGAACGTGAGGACATTCAGATGGCAGAAAGTCAGTCCATCGAAGTTCCCTTTCAGCCGGATATCACGGTAGAAGCGAAACCGACACAGGAATTGACATTTTACTGTCCGCTAAAAATTGTCAGAGAATCGGAAGAACCTGATTACGAATGGGACGAGGAAGTTACAGAGGAAGATTTTGAGGAAATTCCGTCTGCATATGCCGAAGGCTGTGTGGATGAGATCAACGATTTTATTCGGAATTGCGAAGAACCGGATGAAGAACACCGTGGATTGATGGCTTACTATTACGATGATCCTGCCATTCGAGAAAAAGTTTTCTCGGCGATTCCATCCGTCAGAGATGTTAACGGCGAACTCGTAGGCGTATTTGAATGTGAAATTTCCGGCGAACTGACAGTAAGTGAACTGGAAGATTTACGCAGCTATCTCACTGGTCAGGCAAGCGATGGTTGGGGCGAAGGTCTTGAACAACACGGCGTTAAAACCGCTGATTTTGGCGAGATTTATGTAAGTTTTTGGAATGACAGCAACGACTGGTCGCTGCAGACAGAAGAAGAAATGGGATTGTCTCAGGCTGAGAAACACACGGAAGAACCCAGCATGGGCATGACGATGTGAAAGGAGCAGCTATGTTTTATAGCAGAGATAAAGTGGAACAACTCCGACAGAGGTATCCGGAAGGCACGAGGATTTGCCTTGACAGCATGGAAAATGATCCCCGACCGATTCCGTCAGGCACAAAGGGGACGGTAATTACAGTAGATGACGCCGGTCAATTATTCATGAAGTGGGACAACGGGTGTTCCCTTTCGCTAATCCCCGGCGAGGACAGATTCCATGTGATTCAGCCGGAAGAAAATTTGTCGGAGGAAATGCAAGAAACTGAGAATCCCTCAGAAGAACTTGAAATGCATATGTCTATGTAGGCGGTTTGATTTGAAAAAACTGAACTGTCTTTTTGCCCAAATGAAAGGAAAAGGTGAAAATGATTCGATATTTTGAAAGCTTCGCAGGCATCGGCGCATTCCGATCGGCATTTGAAAAAATGGGCGGATTTGAATGTGTAGGCTGGTGCGAAATCGACCGATATGCGCAAAAGGCTTATCGAGCCTTGTACGACACAGGAGGAGAAAAGTTTTATGAGGACATCACAAAAATCGATTACGGAGGTATGCCGGATTTTGATCTGCTCGTTGGCGGACCATGCTGCCAATCATTTAGTGTCGCAGGGCGCAGACTCGCTTTTGCGGACGACAGAGGAAACCTCTTTTTCAACTATATCCAAATCCTTGAAGCCAAGCGACCTCGCTATTTTATTGCTGAAAATGTACCCAATCTGTTGGGAATATCGCAGGGGGAATGCTACAGAATTATCCTTGAAAAGATTTCAGAACTGGGGTATCGTATGTGCTGGCGTGTGCTTAACAGCTCCGGTTTCGGAATACCACAATCAAGACGAAGGCTGTTCCTTGTCGGATATCTTGGAGACAGATGTCCCGCCGAAATACTGGCTTTCGGAGGAAATGATGCGGAAAATTGCGGCAAAGGAAAACCTGAACAGCTGATCGGCGGCAGTCAGGGTTCGAGGGTGTATTCCACAAACGGCACAGCGGTTACACAATGCAGCGGTTCAGGCGGCATGGGAGGTAAAACAGGACTTTATTTTATAGACTGTAATCCAAGTCCTCAAATGACGGACGCAGCAAGATGTATTACTGCAAGGCAGAACAGCGGAATAAATCATCACAAAGGTGAACATTCCGCTGTTTTTGTGGATGATGCGCCGAGAGCCATTCTCAATCCGTTTAAGGAGCATACCCGTCAGAACGGCAGAAGAATCAAAGAGCCCAACGAGCCGATGTTTACACTTACGGTGACAGACAGGCATGGAATTGTTCACAGAGGACGGATTCGTCGGCTTATGCCTGTGGAATGCTGGAAATTACAGGGGTTTCGCAAGGATCAATTTGAAAAGGTTGCGGCAACGGGAATGTCCGACGCTCAGCTTTACAAACAAGCCGGAAATTCGATTACGGTTGCTGTCGTAGAAGCAATTGCAAGAAATTTATTGAAATTTGACGAGGAGGTAAGCAGTGGAAAATATGATTAAAATTTTTGAGAGTGAAGAGTTTGGCAGAGTCAGGACAGTGATAAAAAACGGTGAACCGTGGTTTGTTGGAAAGGACGTTGCAGTTATTTTAGGGTACTCTGATGTCAACAAAGCTGTTGCAATGCATGTTGATAATGAAGATAAAAAACTCAACGACAAAACGTCGTCGAGTTTTGGTCAGCGTGGCGCAACGCTAATTAATGAAAGCGGTTTGTACAGCCTTATTCTATCAAGCAAAATGCCGAGAGCCAAAGAGTTTAAGCGATGGGTTACCGCAAATATTCTGCCCACTTTAAGACGCACCGGCGGTTACGTTGCAAACGAAGATATGTTTATTGAAAACTATCTCCCTTTTTTGGACGAGCCGTATCGGAATTTGTTTCGCCTGCAGATGATGGCGATAGGCAAGCTAAATGAGCGAATCCGCCATGATGAGCCACTGGTGGAGTTTGCCAATCAGGTGTCCAATACGGATAATCTCATCGACATGAACGCCATGGCAAAGCTTGCGGTGGAAGAAGATATCCCCATCGGCAGGAATCGGCTGTTCCGTTGGCTGCGGGAAAACGAGATATTGATGTCAGGAAATTTGCCGTATCAGAAGTACATCGACCGAGGGTATTTTGCGGTGAAGGAGTCCGTTTTTGAAATGGATTCCATGTGCAGAACTTATCAGCAGACGTTTGTTACTGGCAAGGGGCAGCAATACATCATTGGCAGACTGAAAAAAGAATTCTGCAATGAAATTTAACTGTTCAGGGGGGTGAAATTATGCTTGGATTTATCACAGGACTGCTTTTGGGAGGAACATTGGGCGCTGCAGTAATGGCGCTGTGCAATGCCGCCAAAAGTGCAGATGAGGAAATGGAAACGAAAATAAAGTAAGGTAAGGTCGTTTTGCCAGTGACGGAAGCTATTCTGTGATTTGCAAAGCGACTTTCTTTCTGTCATTGGCAAACGGCAGAAAGGCGTTACATGAATAGCTTTATGTCATGGGTAGGCGGCAAAAAGGCACTTAGGGATGCCGTACTTGCAAGATTTCCGCCATATTATGAACGGTATATCGAGGTTTTCGGCGGTGCAGGCTGGGTGTTGTTTCACAAGCCGTCCGACAATGATTTTGAAATATTCAACGATTTCAACAGCAATCTGATCAACTTATATCGTTGTGTCAGGGACAAGCCGAACAAGCTGAAATACAAGCTGCAATACGTGCTGAATTCCCGTGAGGATTTTAACTGGATTGTAAGCTTACACAAGCGAGGATTATTTCCGAAATTTTGTGATATTGACCGTGCAGCGAAGTTTTACCAGCTGATTCGGTACAGCTACGCCGCCAGTCTGGACAGTTTTGCTTGTCAACCGCATTCCATGTGGAGTGATTTTCCGCAAATTGATATGGCGGCAAGGCGGCTGCAAAAGGTTGTCATTGAAAATCGTGATTTTGAAAAGCTCATCCGGCAGTATGACCGCCCGGTGAGCTTTTTCTATTGCGATCCGCCGTATTTTGCGACGGAGAATTATTACAAGGATGTGGGATTTACAAAGGCAGATCATATTCGGCTGAGGGATACATTACTACAGATTTCAGGAAAATTTTTAGTTTCCTACAACGACTGCCCGGAAATCAGGGATCTCTGGAACAGACCGGGCATTGCCATAGAGGAAATCAGCAGACTGAACAATCTGGTGCAGCGATATGAGGGCGGCTGCATGTACAATGAACTGTTGATTTCCAATTACGATACCAGCGAGAGAGCAAAAATGACAAGGCAACTCTCTCTTTTTTGACGATGATGGAGGAATTGATGTATGAAAAAAGTGATTTTTTCGCAGATTTTAGCCGGAAACGGTGTGACAAATTTCAGCGGGCTGTTTGACGAAAATGGCCTGCCGGTGCGTGTGGAACTGGAGAAAAATGCGGACGGCGTCGTCCTTACCGTTCTGCGCAGAGAATTATCGGAGGACGAACAGCAGGAAATCTGCATGGATTATGAACACTGCCAGGATTGTCCGCTGTGGGAACAATGCGATGCGGAGTGTGATGAAATATGATCCTTGATTGGTTCTGTACAAAAATTCGTTCGCCGACTTTTTCGGTAAGGTTCAGCAACAAAAAAACGCATTACAGCACGTATTTTCGTGCTTTTTGAAAGGAAGTTTGTATATGTTCAAAAACAAAATATTGAAAAAACTGGGTGCAGGTCTGATGGCAGGACTCTGCGCTTTTTCTATGCTGGGAACAAATTTCAATAGTTCGTTTGGTGCGAGTGCGGTAAGCAGTTCCACTGAAAATGTTGCATTTCCGTCCGCCGATACGGTTATCGCAAAAGCGGCAACCCTGCTGGGAACGCCTTACACCTTCGGGAACAAAGGCTATTCTGGTATCTACACCCAGGGCGCATATGCGCCGCTGTCCGTCAGCACGATCAACAGTCTTGGTATCGACTGTTCCGGACTTGTGTACTACACGCTGACCCAGCTGGGGTACAGTACATCGGGATTTTCGTGGAACAATCCCGTTCCTGTGGACACAGCACATTGGCTGACGGTCAGTGACAGCTGTACGATTACCTACGGCGGAAAGACTTCCAACATTGACATTGAAAAACAGAACGTCAAAACGGAGGAGCACCCCTACTGGGAATGCGCCGACGGCTCCACCATCACGACTGGTTCGGTGGTTGTGGCGGAGACAAAAAACATCAACCATGCTTGGATTTACATGGGCGAATTCAATTCCCGAAACGATGTGGTATCCTATCTGAAAAGCATCGGCGTTCCGGAAAGTCTGATCACTTCATCAACAGTTGGCAGTGGAAATGGCAATGGCGGTACCCACTGGCGCATCGAATCCAATGGTTCCCAGGGCGTTGTCATCAACAACAATACGGACGGAAAAAGTGCAACCGCGCTGAATACTTCGGCTTTTCGTATCACGCAGAATGATGCGACTTTCCGTATCAAAAAGTGTCTGGACGGAACGTCTCAGATTGTCGGCAAATCCACAGTGGACGGCAGCACGGCGAAGTATGGCGTTTACGCCGATTCTGCGTGCAAAACCAAGGTCGGAGAAATCACAATTGGCACTGACGGCACAGGTTTGATAAAGCTGCCTATGGGGAGTTATTACGTCAAGGAAATTTCTGCTCCGAAGGGCTATGCGCTGTCAACAAAAGTTTACGAACTGAAAGCCAATCAGACCGTGACCGTGTACGAGGACTATGAAACTGGCTCTATCAAAATCAACAAGACCTCTGAGGATAATGTTGTGAAAGATATCGAATTCAAGGTGACCGGTTCGGACGGAAGTTCGTATACGGAAAAGACCAATTCCAGCGGCGTTGCGGAATTTTCTGGACTGAAAGTGTACAATTCCAGTACAGGCAAGGCGATCACCTACACCGTTTCCGAAATCAATGTTGCTAGTCGTTATGAAACGCCAAAGGCACAGAACGTGACGCTGGCAAATGGCAATGTGGATTTAACAGTTAACCTGACTTTTATCAATGACCTGGTGAAGGGCAATCTCAAAATTAACAAGCAATCGGAGGACGGCGAAAACGGCGACCGTGAATTTACGATCGCAGGCGGCGGCAAAACTTATACCATAAAAACAGGCTCTGACGGCATTGCCATACTTTCTGACATTCCCGTCTATGACAGTAATAACGAAAAGATTGTCTACACCATTTCTGAGAAGAATGTGCCGATAAAATACGTTGTTCCTGCTGATCAGACGGCTACGCTGACGGCTGACGCTACCACAACGAAAACGTTCCAAAATGTGCTGAAAAAATTTACTGCCGAGGTTGTCAAAAAGGATGCAGAAACCGGTTCCGCACAGGGTGACGCCACACTTGCAGGAGCAGTTTACGGATTGTATCTGGATGGCGATCTTGTGGACACCTATACCACTGATTCGGAAGGATATTTCAAGACAAAGGAATATGTTTGCGGCAATTATACGCTTCAGGAAATCTCGCCGTCCGAAGGATATCTGCTGGATGAGACGGTGCATTCCGTTGGCGCAGAAGCCAAGAATTATACGGTGGAAAGCAATCTGATTCCCGTTGCCGTGACCGAGGATGTGGTAAAGGGAAACATCTCCATTTTGAAGCATTCTGATGATGGCAGCACGCAGATCGAAACACCGGAAGTCGGCGCTGAATTTGAGGTTTACCTCAAGAGTTCCGGCAGTTATGACAATGCTGCTGAAACAGAGCGCGACTATCTGACTTGTGATGAAAATGGATTTGCACAGACAAAAGATATGCCATACGGCGTGTACACGGTGCATCAGACAGCCAGTTGGGAAGGTACGGAGTTGATTGCGGATTTCGATGTGTACGTCAGTGAAAACGGCAAAACCTATGCCTTCCTTATGAACAACAGAGAATTTGAAAGCTATGTAAAAATCGTGAAAGTGGATTCCGAAACTGGAAATACCATTCCCTACGAGGGCGCAGGATTTGAGATTTACGATTCTAACGGCGAAAAGATTTCCATGTCCTACAGATATCCAACGCCAACCACAATAGACGTATTCTATACTAATTCCGAAGGCTATCTGATCACACCGGAAGTTCTTTCTTACGGAGAATACACGCTTGTGGAGGTTCAGGCTCCCTACGGGTATGTGCTGGACAGCACTCCTGTGTCCTTCACAATCTCCGCTGAAAATGCAGAGGAAGAAAACGCTTTGACAATCGTGAAAGTCAACAAGGAAAACATCGCTCAGAAAGGCAGAATCAGCGTTCAGAAAACCGGCGACAGCTTCGTGTCTGTTGCAGCGGCGTCCTCCGCTTACACAGATGAAAACGGCGAGATGATAGTAAATCCGACCATCTACACTCCCGTGTTTGCGAACGGAAATCTTTCCGGTGCAGTATTTCAGGTGATCGCCTCTGAGGATATTGTTACTCTTGACGGCACAATTCGTGCCAATGCAGGGGATGTTGTGGCTGAGCTGACAACGGATGAAAACGGTTACGCGGAAACGGATTTGCTCTATCTTGGAAAGTATGAAATTCGTGAAATTACTGCTCCCTATGGCTATGTATTGAACTGCGAATCGCAGTTTGTAGAGCTTGTGTATGCTGGGCAGGAAGTCGCTGTTCTGGATACCGTAAATACGTCATTTGTCAATGATTATCAGGGTGTTGAGATCTCACTTTCTAAGGTTATGGAAAGTGATGAAACCTTCGGCATTTCGGCAGAAAACAGCGCAGTGAATGTCCGCTTCGGGCTGTTTGCAGCGGAAGAAATTGCTGCTGCTGACGGCTCTGTCATTCCTGCGGACGGTCTGATTGCAGAGGTCTCACTGAATGAAAATATGACGGCTGTCATTGCAGAGAAAATCCCGTTTGGCAAGTATTATGTGCAGGAAATTGCCACAGACGAGCATTACGTTTTGAACGGCGAAAAGTATCTTGTGGACTTTGAATATATGGGACAGGAAGTCACAACAGTCAATATTGATTGCGGTCAGTTTGAAAATGAGCTGAAGCGTGGAAAAATCGAAGGAATCAAAGTGAATGAATCCGATGAACCGCTGGAAAATGCACTGTTTGGATTATTCAAAACAGATTGCACGGAACCTGTGGAAAGCAATGCAATTATGACGGCAATCTCCGACGAAACCGGATATTTTGCATTTGATGAAGTTCCCTACGGCGAGTATATTGTCAAAGAAATTGAGGCTCCCACAGGCTACATTCTCAGTGAGGAAGGCTATCTCATGACAATTTCTGAGGACGGTGAAATTGTGGGAATCACAGCTGAAAACAAGCCGATTACCATTGAAATCTCCAAACAGGATGTGTATGGAGAAGAACTTTCCGGTGCAGAAATGGAGCTTATCAACAGCGATGAAGAAACGGTTGAAAAATGGACTTCCGACGGCACAAACCATGTTGTTACGGAGCTTCCTGCCGGAGATTATACGCTGAAAGAAATCGCTGCACCGGACGGTTATGTGATTGCAACTGATATCAGTTTTACAGTCGACGTTTACGGCAATGTTACTGTAGAAAACGTAGATGCAGTCGCTGTTTCGGAAGATGGTAATCCCCTGATTGTTATGGTTGACGACACCACAAAAGTGCGGATTTCCAAGCAGGATATCACCACCGGTGAGGAACTGCCCGGTGCAGATTTACAGATCATTGACAAGAATGGAGACGTCATTGAGGAATGGACTTCAACCAAAGAACCGCATTATTTGGAGGCGGTTCTCAAAGCTGGTGAAACCTACGCATTGCATGAAGTCATTGCACCGGACGGCTACGCTATTGCAAATGATGTGGAATTCACGGTGAATGCGGATGGCACAGTGACGGAAGTTGTCATGTACGATGATGCGGTTCCGGTGACAAAATCGACGCCCAATACCGGCGACAGCGGTCGGAATTCGCTGGCATATCTGATGCTTGCCGGAAGCGTCATCATTTTCGCAGCACTTGCCATCAGCAGAAAAAAGAAGCGCAGAAGTGAAAAGGCTGATAAAAACGCCGCTTTCTGCCCGGATTTTGTTGAGGTGGAACATGAAAACGAATAAGAAAAAAGCAATCCGCATGGGGCTGGCTGTGACCGCAGCTGCTCTCTTCTGGGGTGGAATGTATCTGCTGTTTGGAAACGATGCTGCGCAGAAAATGGAGTGGAATCAGGTCAAGGATTATGCACCGGATTTTGAGGTATGCGAGACGTTGGATGAAGCTGTGGCTGAAACCGGGAACATACCTGTTGTTGCTACAGCAACCACGCAAATGCTGACAGCGCAAGTTCAGCAAATGAATGCAAATTATGCTAACGCCATCGGCTGGATTTATGTGCCGGATACGCACATCAATTACCCCGTCATGCAGTCGGAGGATAACGACTTTTATTTGCATCATGGGGCAGACGGCGGTTATTTGTATGCTGGTTCCATCTTTTTGGATTACCGCTGTAACGCCGATTTTTCGGGCGTTTCCAATATTTTATACGGTCACAATATGAGCAATCGTTCCATGTTTGCGGACGTGACGAATTTCACTGACAGAACATATTTTGATAGCCATCGCTATGGTTGGCTGACCACGGAAAATGATGTATATTGCGTGTGTTTTTTCGCAGTGGATGTAACGGAAAACACAGGCGAAATTTACAATACGGATTCCAGCTGGCGGACTGTCATGAGTGAGGCGGTAAATCGTGCGGTAATTTACGATGACATTGAAATTGCCGATACGGATCGTCTTGTGATGCTGTCCACTTGCACCGGCGCAAACAGTTCTTCCCGGACAGTTTTGGTTGGAAAAATCATGGAGGATGAGAATATATGAAATTGAGTAAAAGAACGAAAAAGATCATGATTGCGGCGGTTTCTGTTATTGTGCTGGCTTTTCTTTGCAGCCTGACGGCGTTTGCAGATGGTGAGGTTGCCGGAGCAGTGGAAAGCACTTGGAATGCTGCCAAGGGACAGATCAAGACCATTGTCAACAATGTGGTGTTCCCGGTGGTTGATGTCATTCTGGCGATTTTGCTGTTTGTGAAGATCGCAACTTCGTACATGGATTATCGCAAACATGGACAATTTGAATGGACGGCTCCGGCGATTTTGTTTGGTTGCCTGATCTTTTCTTTGACTGCACCGCTGTATTTATGGAGTATTGTGGGACTCTAAGGAAAGGATGCAAATATGCCGTATATTCCATACACAGAGGAGGAAAAGCAGCTTGCGAACAGCGTGGACTTGACAGAATTTCTCCGCATGAGGGACGAGAAATTAGAGAAAGTTGGGCGAGAATACAAGCTGATTTATTATGACGGCAGTGGGAAACACGACAGCATTATGATTCACGGCGCAGCTTGGTTCGATCACAAGAATCAGGTCGGCGGCGGTGCCATCCAATTCATGCGATATTTCTATGGCATGGATTTTCAGACTGCCATGAACGAGTTGCTTGGAAGAAGTGTTGCTCCCATTGCCCACAGTCCGCCGAAAGCGGCTGTGCAGGAGAAAAAGATAAAGAAATTCCACTTGCCGAAAGCCAATGAAAATATGCATCGTGTGTATGCTTACCTCATAAAGCAGCGCTTTATTTCGCCGGAAATTATCACACATTTTGCAAAACAGCACACGCTGTACGAGGATGCAGAACATCATAACGCAGTGTTTGTGGGCATGGATGAAAACGGTGCTCCCCGGCAGGCACATCTGCGCTCTACCAATTCCTTTGGGAAAGCTTTTCGAATTACTTGTGAGGGTTCCGACACCAGATACAGCTTTGCCCACTTTGGTGAGTCAGGCAAACTGTTTGTGTTTGAGGCGCCTATAGATATGCTTAGTTACCTGACATTGCATTCGGAAAACTGGCGGAAGCATAGCTACATTGCCATGAACGGTGTGTACGAAAATTCGGTTTTCACAGCGTTGAAAAACCATTGCAATCTCAGTGAAATTGTACTTTGCATAGATAACGATGCAGGAGGAATTGATGCTGCTGAACGCTTAACAGATATTCTTCACGAGAATGGATATGAAAGCATATCGAGAATTGCTCCGAAGAATAAGGACTTTAATGAGGATTTGAAGCAACTTCACGGCGTGGATTTCCTATCTGCTGTTCCTCATTTTCGCAAAGAAAAACACCACGAAATTGCGTCAGATCTGCAATATTTCAAGTGCAATCCCACCAGAATGATCGACCAGATTTCCAAGACATTTCAAAATGGGCAATACCAATATCTTGCCGAGTATGCCTTAGCCGCTTCTGCATTTTTTATCGGCAGAAAAAACGAAAATGCGATGTTTGAAAAGCTGAAAGTTAAGCTGTCGGGCGAGTACAGAGCGTATGCGGATAAGGGAAAACTGTGTGCCAAACAGGACAACTTAAAATCCGCTTATCAGTCGGTCATGCGTGATTTGCGGTATACGCAGTCACGTACAAAGGAACAGGTGATTCAGACTGCAAAGCTGTTGTATCAGCTTGCGGACTGCACGGTGAAATGTGAGGTAGAACAGGAATTATCTGCACCGCAGCTCATGCAGGAAGAAACGCAGACCGAAGAACCATCGGAGGTGCTGCACATGGAATATGGATAACATGGAGGTGTTCCAAATGACACAAAGCCAACTGATCGGCATTATTGCAATGTCGGTCATTTTTGTTTTATTGCTGATACTGGCGTACTGTTCCAACAACTATTCGCTGAACGGAATCAAATCCAAGAAAATCGGAGATGGTCAGCATGGTACTGCTCGTTTTGCCACAAAAGCAGAGGTAAAAAAGACCTATACCCAAGTCCCATTTGATGTGGAAAACTGGCGAAAAGGCAGATATCTGCCAACAGTTCAGGGAACAGTAGTCGGCTGTAAATCTCATGGAAAACAGACGATTGCTCTTGTTGACGAGGGCGATGTGCATACCCTTATGATTGGCGCTGCCGGTGTGGGAAAGACTGCTTTTTTCTTGTATCCCAATATTGAATTTGCTTGCGCCAGTGGTATGTCTTTTTTGCAAACTGACACGAAGGGCGATGTATTCCGAAATTACGGCAGCATAGCGAAAAAGTATTACAACTACAATGTTTCTGTGTTGGATTTACGCAATCCCACACGCTCCGATGAAAACAATATCCTGCATCTGGTGAACAAATATATGGACATCTATCTGTCCGATAAGCACAACCTTTCCGCAAAGGCAAAAGCCGAAAAGTACGCCAAAATCACGGCAAAAACCATCATCAGCATCGGCGGAGGGGACGCAGCAGCTTACGGTGCAAACGCCTTTTTCTACGATGCAGCGGAGGGCCTGCTTGCTTCATTAATTCTGCTTCTTGCCGAGTTCGGTGAGAAAAATGAACGCCACATTGTGTCGGTTTTCAAGATGATTCAGGACTTGCTGGAACCGGTGCAGGAAAAACAATCCGGCAAAAAATCTGCACCCAAAAGCGGCTTCAAGGCTTTGATGGAACGGCTGCCGGATGAGCATAAGGCGAAGTGGCTTGCAGGTTCCGCATTGCACTCTGCAGATCAAGCGATGTTGTCGGTCATGAGTACAGCCCTGTCCCGTCTGAACAGCTTTATCGACTCGGAAATGGAGCAGATTCTGTGTTTTGGTACTGCATTGGATGCGGAAAAATTCTGCAAGGAAAAGTCGGCAATCTTTATCGTGCTTCCAGAGGAAGATGTCAGCAAATATTTCATGGTATCGCTGATTATTCAGCAACTATACAGAGAAATTCTTGTGATTGCCGATGAGAACGGCGGTCGCCTGCCAAACAGGGTGATGTTTTATTGTGATGAATTCGGCACTTTTCCAAAAATCGAGGGCGCAGAAGCCATGTTTTCCGCAAGTCGTTCTAGAAGAATCAGCATTGTAGCGATCATTCAATCATTTGCGCAGCTGAACAAAAACTACGGCAAAGAGGGGCAGGAAATCATCACGGATAACACACAGCTAACCATTTTCGGTGGATTTGCGCCCAATTCCCAATCGGCAGAAGTGTTGTCAAAGGCACTGGGTGAACAGACCATTTTGTCAGGCAGTGTATCTCATGGTAAGGAAAAATCCCAATCGCTCCAGATGATCGGCAGACCGCTTCTCACAGTGGATGAGCTGAAATCTATGCCAAAGGGACAGTTTATTGTCATGAAAACGGGAACGCATCCCATGATTTCGCCGCTGAAGCTGTACTTTAAGTGGGGCATCTACTTTGAAGAACCGTATATTTTGGAGGACAGGGGTGCAAGAACTGTCACCTACATGAGCAAGGAAGCACTGATGCGTGAAGTGGAGATCCAGTATCCGCAGATGAAAAAAACAGTTTCGGAAGAAGATGAAGAATTGGAAGAAGAAACGCCAAAACGAAGAAAAATTCCGAGGACAGGAGGTGTGTAAAACCTGAACTTTGCAAGAGAAATTTATGAGTATGGACTGCCTCACAGGGCAGTTGCGGTGTACATGTATCTGTCCAATCGTGCAAACAAAAACAGGGAGTGCTACCCGTCCGTCAGGACGATTGCAGAAGATCTGCATTTGTCGAAATCCACGGTGTTTCGTGCATTAAATGATCTGGAAACTGCGGGACTCATTACTCGTGAAAAGCGCTGGAGAACAAGCGGCGGACGCAGTTCTACGTTATATCAATTAAAGGAGTGTTGAAATGCATACAGAAAAAATGTGCAGCTGTTATCGTATTACAAAGCGGTATTTTCTGAAAACCAAACGGAAATGTCGCTGTTTTTATTGCCGTTCCAACCGGCAGTATGCGAACATGAAGCGGCTGTTATCGGCGGAAGAAAAACTAAGAGAATGGAGTGTGGGCGATGTTTGATTGGATCGGCGATGCACTGTCGTGGGTGGGCGATAAGTTTTCCGATGTAGGGACTGCCATTTCTGAAGCCGTCTGGGACGTGATGCTGGAGTGGCTGTTCAACACCATATACGGCGCAGTTGCTGAGTTTTTTGGTATGATGAATGGCATGGGTGCGGATATTTTCAGCCAGTCCTGGGTGAGCGCTTTTTTGCAGCTGTTTTCCCTGTTTGGTTGGACGCTGTTTGCCGCAGGGCTGGTAGTTGCAGTATTTGATACAGCAATCGAATATCAGACCGGACGGGCAAACATTCAGAGTACCTGTCTGAACGTGCTGAAAGGCTTTATGGCGGTCAGCTTGTTCACGAAAGTTCCAGTGGAGATGTACAAGTTTTGCATCACGCTGCAAACTACATTTTCAGGAGATCTAATCGGTTCATTTATCGGTGCAACTCGCGGAGATTTAGGCACAACGGCAGAAGTGGTGCTAAAAAATATGGGCGGATATTCAGGGTTATTAGGACTGCTGACCATGATTGCGCTGGCCTACTGTGTGGCAAAGCTATTCTTTGCCAACATCAAGCGGGGCGGTATTTTGCTGTGCCAGATTGCGGTGGGAAGTCTGTATATGTTCTCCCTTCCAAGAGGATTTTCCGACGGTTTCAACGGCTGGTGTAAGCAGATCTTTGCCCTATGTCTGACGGCATTTTTGCAGACAAGCCTGATGTTCTTAGGGCTGCTGACATGGCAGACCAATATGCTGCTGGGACTTGGCATCATGCTGGCAGCAAATGAAGTGCCAAGAATTGCGCAGCAGTTTGGGTTGGATACTTCTGTGAGAGTCAACATGATGAGCGTAACCCATACGGTAAATTCTGCGATTCATGCAGGAAAATTTGTGGCAAGAAAATTGGCATAGGGGGTGCATTATGAAAACATATATTTATCCACAAAACTTGAAAGCGACCTCCAGACTGTGGCTCTGGAGTATTCGGGACTTTCTGATAATTTGTCTCGGACTGATTCTGTCAGTAGTAATTTTAACGCAGCTATGGACGTTTCTGCCCTTTGCCATTACGGCAGTGTTTGCATTTCTAAGCATTCGATTGGAGGAAACGACGGTAATCGATTACATGGTCTGTGCGTTTCGGTTTTTCGTGACCGCACAGCAGTTATTTTATTGGAAGTGAGGATGATTATGAAGAATAAAAAATCAACGCAGAACCTGTTTGGACTGCGGACATTCGGTAAATACAGTTTGCAGACGGACAAGGCTGAACTTGCTTTTTTCAGTGTGCAGCCCACCAATATTTCTGTGCTGTCGGCTGAGAATATTGATGTGAAAATCTATCATCTGATGATGCTGCTCAGCATGATCCCGGAACTGGAAATCATTTGTCTTGACAGTTGTGAATGTTTTGACGGGAACAAGGTGCATATCAAGAACCGCTTGAAATCTGAGGGAAATCCAAATGTGAGAAAGCTGTTGAAACAGGATGCGGCATTTCTGGACGATATTCAGGTTGAGATGTCTACGGCAAGGCAGTTTCTGTTTTGCATTCGTTTTAGGGACAAGAAGGAGGAACAGATATTTCAGCAGATCAACCGCACAGCCAAAGTAATTTCGGAGCATGGATTTGACGTACGGCGCATGGGAAAATCTGACGTCAAGCGGATGCTGGCGATTTATTTGGAAGCGTCCATGCACGGAGAGGAAATTTCCGATATTGAGGGAGAAAATTACTTAGAGACAGCGTAAAAACGGAGGTATTGAAATTGAAAATGTTTCAGAAAAAGAAGAAAATGCTCACGCCAGAACAGGCGGAAGAAATCCGGATTCAGGAATTTTTTGACCGTATTGTGCCCAGTACAGTTAGATTTTTCACAGATCATTTTATTTGTGGAAACAGCTACAAATGTGTGTGGGCAGTGCGGGAATGGCCAACCACAACCGAAGAACAAGCGATTCTGGCACACCTTGCAGACAGGAATTCTGTGACTCTGCGCATTTACAATCGCCTTGTGGACAGTGCGGAGCAGCGGCAGATCATTCAGCACGCCACGCGACGGAACAAACTGATGTCCACCACCAACGACGTGACGGAATCCCTGACAGCGGAGAGTAATTTGCAGGATGTAGTGCAGTTGATTGCTGACCTGAGACGAAATAAAGAACCGCTGCTGCACTGTGCTGTCTTTATCGAATTAAAGGCGAATTCTGAGGACAAGCTGAAAGAATTGCAATCGGATATTTTAATGGAATTGACACGTTCCAAAATTACAGTAGACAGGTTGATTCTGCGTCAAAAAGAGGGCATGATTTCGGCTTTGCCCTTTGGATACAATGCGTTTGGAAGTCTGTATGAACGTGTGCTTCCGGCGAGTTCTGTGGCAAATCTCTATCCGCTGAATTATTCCGGCAAAACGGATGAAAAAGGTTTTTATATCGGTCGGGATAAGTTTGGCACGAACATTCTGGTGGATTTTGACAAGCGCAGTGATGATAAAACCAACGCAAACGTGCTGATTCTGGGCAACAGCGGTCAGGGGAAATCTTATCTTATGAAACTGTTGTTGACAAATCTGCGTGAATCCGGGAAAAGTGTGATTATTCTGGATGCAGAACAGGAATATGCTGATCTGACGAACAATCTTGGCGGCACTTATCTGGATTTCATGTCGGGAGAATATATGATCAACCCACTGGAACCAAAAAGTTTTGGCGAAGCAGAGCGTGATGAAACTTCACCGGAGCCGTTCCGGAAAGTGACAAGGCTTAGTCAGCATATCTCTTATCTCAAGGACTTTTTCCGAGCTTACAAGGGCTTTTCCGACAGTGAGATCGACACCATTGAAATTATGCTGATGAAGCTGTATGCGCGGTTTGACATTGACGATCTGACGGATTTTAACAAGCTGAAACCAGCGGATTATCCGGTGATGCAGGATTTATATGATCTCATTGAAAAAGAGTTTATGATCTTTGATCATGAGAAAAAGCACTTATACACAGAGGAAACTTTGCAGAATATTTGCCTGGGACTGCACTCTATGTGTAAAGGTGCGGAGTCGAAATACTTTAATGGGCATACGAACATTAAGGATTCGCAGTTTCTGTGCTTCGGTGTGAAAGGTTTGATGGATACTAACAAACGGCTGAAAGATACGCTGTTGTTTAACATTCTCAGCTATATGAGCAATCAGCTTTTGGGGGTTGGAAATACCGTTGCAGCAATTGACGAATTGTATTTGTTCCTCACAAATTTAACAGCCATCGAGTACATCCGCAATGCCATGAAGCGTGTGCGCAAAAAGGAGTCGGCGATGGTGATCGCAAGTCAGAATGTGGATGATTTTTTGATTCCGGAGGTACGGGAGTTGACCAAACCGCTGTTTGCGATTCCAACCCATCAGTTCTTGTTCAATGCTGGAAACATCGAGCCAAAGGCGTATACGGATACTTTGCAATTGGAAATGTCGGAGTTTTCATTGATCAAATATCCGGAACGTGGTTCTTGTTTGTATCGCTGCGGAAATGAGCGGTATTTGCTTCAGGTACATGCGCCGGTTTACAAGGAAAAGCTGTTTGGAAAGGCGGGGGGAAGATGAGCGTCACAGTCGCTGCTGCTACCAAAAAAATTGCTGTCTACCTTGCCACGGATAAGCGGACATGGAAAGTGGTTGGCACGATTATCGGTATTGCAATCGCCATTGTGTTACTGCCTGTCATGCTTCTGCTGGCAATGGAAAATCAGTTGTCATCTGCGGAAACCCAGAGCATCGATTATTCTGACTACGTGCAGAATCTCTCTGCCCAGCAGCAGTCGCAGCTTTCTCAGATAGAATCGGACGGAACAGCTATTGCGGATGCGCTGACGAAACTGAACCTAAAAAATCAAATCGTGAAAGCACAGATGCTCTATCTCACCTATTTTGACAGTGTTCAAAAGGGTGAGAATTTTTTTGCAGAATACGCCGATTGTTTCAAGGAAAGCGATGATAAAAAGCTGATTGACAGCTTAAATCAGAAGTACGGACTGAGCATTGATTATACGGAATTTATGCGTTCCTATGCTGTAATTTCTAATGTCAGCATTGATGAAAATTGGTTCTTAAATTTGGATGTGAAGAACAACATTGATCTGGCACGCTGGGCAGAAAATGCCTATGAAACCCAGTGGGGATATGTTCCTCACAGCGATGGGAATGTGCTGTATGCAGATTTATATCAATCTTTGCAGGAGCAATATCCCGATGAGATTACAGAAGAATGTGACAAGTGGCGGAGCCGCAGGGCTGTTGACAATTACAATCTGCTGCGGTCGTATCTGTGGTATGACGCAGAAAGCCGAGAGATTACAGTAGAGGGGTACAGTGAAACGGTGCAGGAACTGTATCAATCTGCATCTGTAAAAGGCAGTATGGACACGCTTCCCAAAACGGTCGGAACGGTGGTAATCTGCGACAATATCATCGGCATTTTTGTCGGTGATAGCTATGTTGTGTACGCCAAATCCATTGCGGAAGGTGTGGTGAAGGAATCTGTTTCGGAAGGGAACTGGACGGCTTGGTTTGAAATTCCTTGGATTCAGTACGGCGAGGAAAAGAGTTTTAGCAATGACATTCAGTTTGAGGAATATGACCCTGCTGTGAAAAACAATTTGGACTTGGTGCAGTGGGCAATTCAGGCACATGAAAACGGATGGGGTTATGTCTACGGCACTTACGGAAACGTGCTGACGGAATCATTGCTGCAGGACAGAGCGTCTGTGTTCGGCGGTCAGGTTACCAGTTATATGGATTTTATTCGTTCCAATTGGATGGGGAAACGCACTTCGGATTGTGTGGGTTTGATTAAAGGTTATGGTTGGTATGACTCTGTCAGTGGTGAAATTGTAGTAGGTTCCAACGGTATGATGGACGTGACTGCAAATGGTATGTTTGAAGCGGCGACTGTCAAAGGCACGATTGATACCATACCGGAAGTCCCTGGACTTGCGGTATGGCATCAGGGACATATTGGAATCTATATCGGAAACGGCGAAGTCGTCGAAGCGATGAATACGACGCGGGGCGTGACCAGAACGAAGCTTGCCGGACGGTCTTGGACGCACTGGTTACAGATTCCGTACATCAGTTATGTGGAGGAAAAGGAAAATGAGAGTACACTTGAAAAATGATGGGTATGCGTTATCGGCAGAGTTCCCGATGACCGTTTTTGAAATGCAGGATGCACTGGACAAGCTACAAATTCCACCGGAAACCAGAGCTGTCACGTTTCAGATTTATGATTTTCGGAACATGAATCTGTCGTCGGAGCTGTGTGAAAAGGAGTTTACGGCGGATATTTTTAGGCTGAATCTGTTCGTTGAGCGATTGGAAAATCTGGATGATACAGAGATGGCAGCGATGAAAAGTCTGCTGCAAACTTATCCGGAAAGCGATTTTGAGGACATGCTTTTGATGACCTACGGGTTGGATTCTGTAATGGTTTATCCCTGTGAGGACTGTCGTGAACTGGGCGAAACGGTCATTGGAAACGAATTGCTGCCGGAATTGGAGAGCTGTTCCGATGAGATTCTGGAATTGCTTGACTGTGAAAAAGTCGGTCAGCTCATGCAGGAACGTGAGGACGGTGTGTTTGTGGATGGATATTATTGTGTGACATCGGGTTACGAACCGCCCGACATTCATTTTGAATTTGGAGAACCAGAGCAATGTTTTTTTCGTCTGCTGATTGCGCCGGATGCGCAGAAAACAGCGCAGGCACAGTGGATTTCCCTGCCCTGTAATGCGGAAACATTGCTTGAAGTTTATGATCAGACTTGCTGTGAATTGCAGTCATCACTGCCGTGGATTACGTCAGACAGTCTGAAAAATATGCATCAGATCGGCATACTGAATGCCTTGGCAGAACGGATGTCGGAACTTTCTCACAATGATTTTGTGAAGCTGAAAGCGGTTATGGACAGCGAACGGATTCGTGAGATTCCAGATGCGCTGGCGTGTATGGAGCATTTGCCTGAGTATGAATGGGATCGGTCTGTTCGGGATTGCAGTGCGTTTGGTCGGGCGTATCTGGCGAAAAATCTGCCTACCAATTTTGATATTTCTCTTCTGAAAAGTGGAGATTTTTATGATTTTGGCAGTCAGATTATGAAGCAAACAGGCAGTGCCGTGACATCTTACGGTGTGATTTCCGGCAGGGGTCAGAGCCTGTATTCTGCGCTGACAATGCAGCCGGAGCAGCAGCTTGAGGAGGACTTGGAAGAAGATTTTGAAATGAAAATTGGAGGTCTGAGCTTATGAAAAAATCAGTCACAGTAAGCGTTGATTCTGAAAAATTGTCTGCGCTGGAGATGTATCTGGGGCAGAAAAATATGAAGCTGTCGGAGGAACTTGAAAAGTTTGCAGAGCAGCTTTATCAGAAATATGTCCCCTCCAATGTGCGTGAGTTTATTGAGTTGACCGCATCAAAAAAGCCGTCCCGCAGGACAAAACTGACTGCTCCTGTGGAAAGTGAAAATCAGTCGGAGCAGTAATTCGCCGCAGTTCGCACCGTGTGCCACCGTGTGACGAGATTCGGCGGTCGGTGGAATAAGTTTACCCTAAATGTAGTCGGAGCGAATTTGGGGCATTTATCGCAGAGTTTGAGAATGGTAGAAATCAGATGATTTCGGGTGGGTTTGTGGGTCATTTATTTTATTGCAGGTTAAAGTTTTGGCGTCAAGCCGCCAAAACAATCACATCGGACGAGCAAAGCTCGCCGATTCTGCGAGAGTTATACAATCTTGTAGGAATGGAGTCAGAAACGGAGAATTTCAAAAATCATGGAGTCAGATTTGCAAAAAAAGAGAAAAAGTGCCGAAGATTCAGCACTTTTTGATAATGTCGCATCAGAAAAGCTTAAGTTTCCTCTGTACATTTTTTCAGACACGATGGAAAAGGTGAATATGCTGTATGAGACCGACAACTGTCGTTCCAAAACGGAGTTTATGGAAAAGGCAATTCGGTTTTACTGTGGTTATCTTCTGAACAAAGAAAGTACTGCTACAGAGTTTATTGCTCCGCAGCTTGCTGTGATTACAGAGGGTATTGTGAAGGGCAGCGAGCAAAAACTTTCCCGTGCTCTTTTTAAGTTGGCAGTGGAAGTTGGTGCACTAACACATATGCTTGCGGCAATCAATGAAATTGATGACGAAACTTTGAAAAAGCTTCGTATCATGTGTGTGGATGAAGTGAAACGCATCAATGGCATTATCAATTTTGAAAAAGCGGTTCGCTATCAAAGGAGTGAAATGCTCCCCTTTTGTTAGACAATATGGTATAATAGAAATATACCAATTAAA
>ERZ791840.379-NODE-379-length-31405-cov-8.439522_pt1 | contig 31405 bp, 29 predicted proteins | sample MGYA00510291_ERZ791840 | MGnify/ENA primary metagenome ERZ791840 (study PRJEB30046, sample SAMN00715256) | human gut metagenome | study: EMG produced TPA metagenomics assembly of the A metagenome-wide association study of gut microbiota in type 2... | reverse complement strand
TCTGCCCACCCACATCAACATCCGGGCGGCGGACACCGGCCTTGCCAAGGACAGCATCGTGCTGCTGGAACAGATCCGCACGCTGGATAAGCACCGCCTGCGGGAGCGGGCGGGGCAGATCACCCCGGAGGATCAGAAGCGGGTGGATCAGGCGCTGGATGTGAGCCTGGGGCTGAGTTCGTATTGAACAAAGGGGCCGATGCACAAGGCAGTGTGCATCGGCCCCTTTCATGTTACAGTAAAACCCAGCCAAGGCTTTCCCCCTCGGGGGAAGGCATATTTCTATTCATTTCAGACACTTGCGCATCATGGCGTAGAGCTTATCCACATCCAGCGGCTTGGAGAGATAGCCGTTCATTCCGGACTTCATAGCCGAGTGCATATCCTCGTCAAAGGCATTGGCTGTCATGGCAATGATCGGCACATTGGCAATGGCCGGGTCGTCCAGCGCGCGGATGGCCCGGGTGGCCGCATAGCCGTCCATCATCGGCATCATGATATCCATGAGCACCAGATCGATGAAACCCGGCTTGCACTGCGCCATATAGTCCGCAGCCAGCTTGCCGTTCTCTTGCCCAGAATTCTCAAAAACATTGCCAAACGTCTGGTCAATCCGCACAAAAAATGGTATACTTTTTCTGTGAGCAGATTTCTGCCTGCAGGATTTATTTTGTCGCTCTCCTCGCGGAGGGCATGGACAGAAATATGATGAAGGTTTTACGGGAGGGCATTTTCCATGATCATCCAAAGCCAGAAAGTCTGGATCGCCGACCAGTTCGTGCCGGCGGCAGTTGAAGTTGAAGACAGCAAGATCACCGGCATCTTCCCCTACGGCGAAAAGACCGCCGACGCGGACTACGGCGCAAAGCGCATCGTCCCCGGCTTTATGGACATCCACTGCCACGGTGCCTATGAGTTCGACACCAACGACGCAAAGCCCGAAGGCCTGCGCTACTGGGCGAAGCACATCGTCTCCGAGGGTGTGACCAGCTTTCTGGCCACGACCGTCACCCAGAGCGAAACCGTTCTGACCCATGCCGTGGCCAACGTGGCCGACGTGATGGAGGGCGGTTACGAGGGTGCTGAGATCCTTGGCATCCACTTCGAAGGCCCCTTCCTCGACATGAAGTACAAGGGTGCCCAGCCGCCCGAGTACATTGCAAAGCCCACGGTGGAGCAGTTCCAGAAATACCAGCAGGCAGCCCGGGGCCATATCCGCTACATCACCCTTGCCCCCGAGCACGACGAGAACTTTGCCCTGACCCGCTACCTGACTGCCCACGGCGTGGTGGTCAGCCTGGGCCACAGCGCCGCCACCTACGAGCAGGCCGTGATGGCATGGGCCAACGGTGCCCGCTCCATGACCCATGTGTACAACGGCATGTCTCCCTTTGCCCACCGTGCCAACGGTCTGGTGGGTGCCGCCTACCGCATCCGCACCATGTACGGCGAGATCATCTGCGACGGCTGCCACTCCACCCCGGCTGCCCTGAACAACTACTTCATGAGCAAAGGTCCGGACCACGCCATCATGATCTCGGATGCCCTGATGGCCAAGGGCACGCCTGTTGGCAGTGAGTACATCTTCGGCGGGAACCACATCACCGTCTATCCGGACGGCAGCGCCCATCTGGACGATGGTACGCTGGCAGGCTCTACCCTGAACATCAACAAGGGCCTGCGCATTCTGGTGGAAGAAGCCATGGTGCCCTTCAACTACGCCCTGAACGCCTGCACCATCAACCCGGCCACCTGCCTGCATCTGGATGACCGCAAGGGTTCGCTGCAGGTGGGCAAGGATGCCGACATCGTGGTGCTGGACGACAACTACGACGTCCTGCAGACCTACTGCATGGGCAAGGCTCAGCTGTAATCATTGCTTTTCCCGGCGGCTTCCGTTTTGAGCGGCAGCCGCCTTTTTCTTTGTGCAGCGGCTTTTTTATGGCGGCGAAGTATGCTATAATGGTTCAAGTCAGAAATCAAAGTGAGGACAGCATGGAAGGATTCAAGTACAACGTCCAGCCCGGCCGCTACCGGCATTTCAAGGGCAATGAATATCAGGTGCTCGGCATGGCGCACCACAGCGAGACCGAGGAAGAGCTGGTGGTCTACCGTGCCCTGTACGGCGAGCACGGCCTGTGGGTGCGCCCGGCTGCCATGTGGTGCGAGACCGTGGAGCGGGACGGCAAAGTGCAGCCCCGGTTCGTCCGCATCGGAGATTAAGGGAGGGATTTCTTTTGTACAGTGAACAGAAACAGGCGCTTGCCGCCGAACTGAATTTCAAACATCCGGCCGTGCTGGCCGTCAGCGGTGCCAAGGGCTGCGGCAAGACCACGCTGCTGGCCGCGCTGCTCCCGGTGCTCAAGGCCCGCGGGCTGAAAGTGGGCGTCATCCGGCAGGCAGAGCTGGACGCCGCCGATCCTGACACAGCCCGGCTCCACAATGCCGGAGCCGCCGGTGTGGCCGTGTTCAGCGCAGGGCGCTATCTGCTGACCGAGGAATTCCGCCTGAACGAGCAGGACCTGCTTGCCCTGTTTGAGCGCCACAGCTACGATCTGGTGCTGCTGGAAGGCTTCAACGACAGCGGCTGGCCCAAGATCGAGGTCATCCGCAAGGCGGCGGGCACCGGGAGCGTGGCCTTCCAGCCGATGGCCGTGGCGGGCGATGTGCCCGGAGCGGATTTTCCGCTGGATGACCTTGCCCCGCTGGCCGACTGGATCGAGAACCAGATGCCTGCACTGTAACATATAAAACAAGAAGGAGAACTTCCCGCGGGAAGTTCTCCTTCTTGTTTTATGACACAGATGCCATTACTTTTTGTAGACACACTCGCCGCCCACATAGGTAGCCAGAACCGGCACATCCTTGATGGCGTCGTGGGGGATGGTGAAGAGGTTCTCGCCCAGCACCACAAAGTCGGCCAGATAACCCGGCGCAATGCGGCCCTTGACCTTCTCTTCAAAGCTGCCCTTTGCGCTCTCGATGGTGTAGCTGTCCAGTGCTTTCTTCACACTGAACGCCTGCTCCGGCAGGTAGGGACCAACATGGTCATGCAGGGAGGTGCGGGTGACCGCACACTGCATTCCGGCCAGCGCGTCCGGCAGCTCCACCGGGCAGTCGGTGCCGTTGGAAACGGACACGCCGTGGTCCTTCAGCGTCTTCCAGTTGTAACTGGTGGAAGCCAGTTCCTTGCCCAGACGCTGCTCCACGATGTGGTTGTCGTAGTCGAGGAAGATGCTCTGCGCGTAGACGTGCAGGTTCATCTTCTCGATGCGTTCCAGCTGGTCGGCGCGGCTGGCCTGACAGTGCACGATGCCGTGGCGGTGGTCGGTGCGGGGGTGCTCCTTCAGGGCATTCTCATAGCAGTCCAGCACCATGTCAAGGCAGGCATCGCCGATGGCGTGGGTCGCGATCTGCATCCCGGCAGCGTTGGCGCAGGACACCAGTGCCTGCATCGTCTCTTTGGAGAACAGCGGGAAGCCGTGGTTGTCCGGGTCATCTGCATAGCCCTTGCTCAGGTAGGCGGTGCGTCCGCCCAGAGCACCGTCGCCCAGCAGCTTCAGGGGGCCGATCTTGAAGTGATCGCTGCCCTTGCCGGTCATGTTGCCGTCGGCAAGGAACTGCCGCAGCTGTTCCGGTTCGGTAAAGTTGCACTGCTCGTACACGCGCACGGTCAGCTTGCCTTCGGCTTCCAGCTCCTTATAAGCCTCGTTCACCTCGGAGTACGGGATGCTGCGGTAGACACAATAGTCATCGGTCTGGCTGCTGGTGACACCGTAGCGGTTCAGCTCCTTGCAGGCTTCCAGCATCATTTCCTTCAGCTCTTCGCGGTCCGGAGCCTTGATGGACTCATACAGCGGATCCATGGCGTTATCATAGAACCGGCCGTCCAGCTCGCCGTTCTCGTCCAGACCGATGCGGCCGCCCTCGGGCTGCGGGGTATCCTTGGACACCGGCAGCAGCTCCAGCGCCTTGGAGTTGACCACAAGGCAGTGGCCGCAGGCGCGGGTGATGAGGATGGGCACCTCGGTGGACACCTTGTCCAGATCATAGCGGTCGGGCATCCGGTGCACATCGGTAAAGTAGTCCTGATTCCAGCCGCGGCCCCGCAGCCATGCCCCGTTCTTGCGGGGGTGCGCCGCAAGGAAGGCCCGCAGGGCGTCCTGCAGGTCGGCCAGACTGCCGGTGTGCTCAGCCAGCTTGGCCGCGCCCAGCGAAGCGCCGTAGTTGAGCAGATGCATGTGGCTGTCGTTGAAACCGGCGCAGACGAACTTGCCGCCCAGATCGGTCAGGGTGTCGCCTTCTGCCGCCAGTGCCTTTGCTTCGGCGTCGGAACCGGCAAAGACGAACTTACCGTTTTCCACCGCAAAGGCCGAGACGAGCGCCTCGTCACCGGTGTAGACATTGCCGTTGAAATAGATGGTTTTCATGGTTTACGCTTCCTTTTTCTGATCAGTCGTTGGCCTTGGCCGCGGCATCTTCCTCATAGAAGAGCCTGGTCTTGGGGTCCACCTTGCCGATGCCCAGATAGCGAGCCTTATAGTCCTTGAGCAGCTTGAGGTAGTCGCCGGACAGCAGCAGGATGACCGCCACGTTGACAAAGGTGGGGATGGCGGAGGTGATATCCACGACCGTCCACACAAAGCCCTGATTGTTGGTCTTGACCAGATAGATGGTCCACAGCAGGCCGGGCAGTGCACGGGTGAGGTAGAACAGCTTCATGACTACCTTGCCGAAGATGCCCTCGCGGTTCTTGTACAGGTGGTTCAGGATGGCGATGTAGTAGGTGAACCAGCCGCCGGAGGTGGTGGCGGTGAACACGATCATGATGACGGCCAGCAGCCATGCACCCACCTGACCAAAGCCCTGCTGGAAGGCTTCCAGAGCCAGCGTACCGCCGTTGGTGCCGTCGGTCCACATGCCGCTCAGGATGACGGACAGAGCCGTGATGGTGCAGATGATGAAGGTGTCGAAGAAGACCTCAAAAGAACCCCACAGGCCCTGGCTGACCGGGTGATTGGTGCGGGCGGAGGAGTGGATCATGGGCGAAGTACCCCAGCCGGCTTCGTTGGAGTAGACGGCGCGGGCCATGCCCACGCGGACGATCTCGGAGACAGCCACGCCTGCAAAGCCGCCCACGGCAGCCGTGCCGGTGAAGGCGTCGTGGAAGATGGAGACAAAGGCAGTGGGCACGCGATTGATGTTGACCACGATCATGACGATGCCCATGAGGATGTAGATGATGCTCATGACGGGCACCAGCTTGGAGAAAATCTGGGCCACGCCCTTGACGCCGCCGCTGGTGATGACGTAGTCGATGACGGTCAGGCCGATGCCCACCAGAATGATGCCTTCCACCTCAAGGGAGCCGATGTGGATGCTGCCCAGATGGAACGCACCCGCCACGACCTGAGAAGCGGTCAGGGTGGAAGAAGTGACAAAGAAGGTGCTGAAGATGCCGATGCCGAAGATGACAGCCGGGATCAGCCACAGTTTGCCCCAGTGACGTTCCTTGCCAAGGCCGTACTCCATGTAGTAGGTGGGGCCGCCGAAGGTGGTGGAGTCATCCTCCTGGGTGTGGCGGTAGTAGCAGCCCAGCGTGACTTCCACCTGCTTCAGGATCATGCCCAGAGCAGCGGTGAGCCACATCCAGAACACAGCGCCCGGGCCGCCGGCAGCCACAGCGGTGGCCACGCCGGCAATGTTGCCGAAGCCGACGGTGCCGCCGATGGCGGTGGCAATGGTCTCGAACGGGTGCAGCATACCTTTGCCGGACTCGTTCTTATCCGCCGTGCCGTGGAAGATCTGGCCGACGGTGTTTTTCATGATCCAGCCAAAGTGGGTGAACTGGAAAAATCCGGACCGCACGGTAAAGTAGATGCCGGTGGCCAGCATCAGGACGATGAGCGGGATGCCCCAGAGGACGCCATCCAGCCAGTTCAGGAAGTTGATCATTGTTTTTTGTTTCCCCTTTCTTTTTCTGCGGAATAGCCCTCAAACTCAAACACGCAGCCGTACCGGCATCTTTTTTCGCAAATAAAAAAGGCACCTGCACAGCAGCGCTGTCTCACCCCGCATCATTGCGGAATGCTGCACTGCTGAGCAGATACCCAGAATTGCAATAGCGCCACTTCATGTTCAATGAAGGAGTGGTACGGATCTTTTCCGCACCCCCACGCAGACCTGCCGCCGCAAGGTCCCGTTCGGCGATGATTGCCTTTCCGCTCACTTCAAAGCCCGCCGGCTCCGTGAGGTACTCTTCTGCATCGCATCCTCTATATTCGATTTCTATTCAGCTCAGTGTTTCGTAACACGTTTTTTAGTATGCCCCACACGGACAGTTTTGTCAAGGCATCATGAAAGAATGTTATCTGAAGTTGCTCTCATATGAATCATTTTCACGGTTCCGTCCTGTTTTTTGCAAAGCTTCCATGAAAATCGTTCTGCAATTCGCTTTTCAGCTCTTCGGCGGTGTCGGTCAGGCAGCGGATGAGCAGCGGGTTGAATGCGCCGCGCTCACCATGTTCGCCGGTGATGTTGTAGGCGTCCTCGTACCACCCGGCGCGGACGGTCTTTGTCTGTGCATCATCCGCAAATGCACAGACCGGAAGCACCGCCGCAAAAAGTAAAAGACACAATACAATGCAGACGCATCTTCGCAGACTTGTTCGAACCTTCTCCATACGTTCCACCCCAAAACAACTTTTTGATGATCCGAGTTGTTATTCAGTTTCAGTATATCACACCCTCCCCCCTCCCGGAATGACAACAAAATTTGTGAAAATCTGCCAGATTCCGGGCGGAGAGGGGCACCAATGCGGAAAAGGCCCGCCGCCTGCTGTGGCGGTGGGCCTCTCCCATTGACTGTTTGCTGAGATGGTCAGTTGAAATGAAGTGTCTTACTCTAGATTCTTGCCATTGGTAGCGATCACATTCTTGTACCAGTAGAACGAGTCCTTGCGGTAGCGCTTGCACTCCTTTACGTCATCGTCCGTACGGTCCACATAAACAAAGCCATAGCGCTTGGCAATGCCGTTGCTGGTAGAAAGCAGGTCAAATGCAGACCACGGATTATAGCCCAGCAGCTTTACTCCGTTTGCAATGGCCGCTTTCATGGCCTTGATGTGCTCGCGGATATACTCAATGCGGTAGGGGTCGTGGATAGAGCCGTCCTTTTCCAGTTTATCGTAGGCACCAAAGCCGTTTTCGCAGATCATTACCGGGATGTGGTAACGGTCATTGATGTCCTCCAGCACATACTCCAGGCCTACCGGGTCAATGGGCATGGAAAAGTCGGTATCGCCGATATACTCATTCTTGCAGCCTTCAAACAGGTCCGGCTGCACTTCGTACACAACATGGCCGCCTTTTCCGATTTTGTTGTTCTGCTTTGAGCGACGGGCGGCACCCGGAGTCGGAGCCTTGACGCAAGCGCTCTGATAGTAGTTGATCCCGAGGAAGTCAAAGCACTCAGAGCCTTTTTTGATCAGCTCCATGTCACCGGGCTGGATGTCGAACATCAGTCCCTGACGTTCGAGATACGCCAGAACTGACTCGGTATACTCGCCGCGGATGTATGCGTCCATGTAGAAATAGTTCTTGAAGTTGGACGCATTTTTTGCAGCCAGAATATCTTTGGGGTCGCAGGTATGGGGGTAGTAGGGTGCCATATCCAGCGCCGCGCCGCACTGGCCGCCGGGCACGATCTCGTGGATGGCGATGGCCGCTTTTGCATGGGCCAGGTTCATATAGTGGTTGGCCTGATAGCGGAACTTCGGGTCAAACTTCTGTTCGTTGGTCAGCTTGTTCTTGCGGTCGATGTAGTTGACAACGATGCTCTGTTCGTTGATCGTAAGCCAATACTTGACCTCGTCCTTGTACTCATTCAGGATAAAGCGGGCGTAATACTCGAAGTCATCCACGATCTGTCGGCTGCCCCAGCCGCCATACTTGTTGACCAGCGCCATGGGCAGATCGTAGTGCCACATCGTGACCACAGGCTCGATGTTATGGGCATGCAGCTCATGCAGCAGATCGTGGTAGAACTGCACACCTTCCGGGTTCGGTTCGCCAACTCCGTCCGGCAGAACACGCGCCCAGTTGATGGAGAAACGGTAGGAGCTGAACCCCATCTCTGCCATCAAAGCGACATCCTCTTTATAGTGATGGTAGTGGTCGCTGGCAACACTGGCATCTGCGTATCCGTATTCTTCGCGGATCTCACGATTGATCACATCCTGCTGGTTGTCCTTTTTGCCATAGCCTTCCGCAGCGCCTTCGCACTGGTAAGCACTGGTAGCGGCTCCCCACAGAAAGCCTTCGGGAAAACTAGTTACGATTTCCATTGATCTTATCCTCCAAGTTACGGTTCATTCGGATCATCAGACGGATCATGTTCACTTCCGAAATAATGGTCATTACGGTGTCCTGTGCATGCATGAACAGCATCGACAGTTCTGTGGGGTTGCCGCGGCACTCGTCCTGGATCACATCGGTCTGTGCATTGTGCGCCTTCTTGATTGCTTCGTCGGCCTCCTTCAGCTTGGCGTCCGCTCCTGCACGGTCTCCCCGCAGCTCGGCCTCCATTGCATCGGTGGCACAGGTTCTTGCGTCGCCGGCATTGATGATAATGCCCATGGCGACCTCTACCATTTTGTCACTCATATGGTGTTTTTCCTCTGTATTCTAAAGATTTTTGCAGTTATGCCTTCACCGGAGCCTCAGCAGCCTCCTTGGCCACTTCCTGCTTTTCGTAGGTTTTGAAGAACGGGTACCAGATCAGCAGATCGACCACCAGACACACGGCCCACCAGATCACGCCGCGCATATCGCCAGTGAACATCACGGTAGAGAAGGGTGCCGGGATGGTGGCCACCATGGCCAGCTCGATGGTGGGGATGGCCAGCAGACCGGTTCGCATCACGATCCACACAATGGTGGCATTCACGGTGGTGCAGATCCACATGGGCATCATCAGGATGGGGTTGAAAACGATGGGGGTACCGAACAGGATCGGCTCATTGATGTTGAAGATGGCAGGTGCGATACACACGCGCCCCAGCGTCTTCAGACGTTTGCTTTTGGAGAACAGGCACCAGATATTCAGCGCCAGAGTGCAGCCCATGCCGCCCAGACAGATCAGGGCAATGCCGTTGCAGACTTCGGAGGTAGTCAGGTACATTGCAGTGCCGCCGGCTGCCACAGCCGCCACGTTGGCTGCCTGCGCCGGGATGAAGATGGCGTTGCGGGGGCCGGACCAGGTCCAGCCGGAGATGCCCAGCGAATAGAAGAAGCAGCAGAACAGGTTGAGCAGGATAAAGCCGGGGAAGGTCTGCGCAATGGCATTGATGGGGGCAAACAGTTTAAGAACGATGGGATACAGATCCACATCCAGATCAATAATGACGATCTTGAGCAGCAGGATGGACAGGAAGATCGGGATGATGTTCTTGATCCACTCCTGCACGAACTCGGGGATCGTATTGTTATTCTTGAACAGATTCAGCTTTGCGATCAGATGGAAGATGATGGACACATACAGACCGATGCAGATCGCAACCACGATACCGGTGGGGCCGAAACGGTTCCATGTAACAGAGTAGACGCCGTCCACCGTAGTGCCCTTCATTGCAAGAATATAAGCACAGATGCCGGTCAGGCCGCCTACCACCTGATAATTACGGTGCTTCAGCGAACCCATTTCCTGATAGACCATCATAAAGGCTACCAGCAGTGATAACATGCTGAAGGTGTAGTTTGAAACTGCGCTCAGATTCGGCAGAATGTTGGGAAAATAAGGCTGCACAACATTGTAGAAGAAAATCAGACAGCCGGTAAGGATGAACGGCAGGCACTTGACGATGCCTGCAGAGAAGCCGTGCACCCACGGCCGCTCGGTGAACTTCTGCACTGCAGGGGTCACTTTGTACTGCAGCCAATCCATAAACTTCTGTAAGGTTTTACCCATTTTCGCTTCCTCCTGTCAGCCCTTGTTCAGGACACCAAGTGCAAAATCGATCAGTCCATTGCCATCCAGAGTGCCATAGACCGATTGCGGGATCACTTCCACCGGGATATCGTACTGCCCGGCGATCTCCTCAAATTCCTCCTTGTGAGAAGCAAAGTGCGGACCGATCAGCAGCAGGTCATAGTCCTCGATCACATCTTCCACAAGGCTCTGGCTCTTGGCTGCCACCTTTGTTCCGGGTGCCTTTTCGTTGGCCGCCTTCTGCGCCGCCTGCGCCAGGAAACCGGAGCTCATCCCTGCGCCGCAGCAAAGTAAGATCTTGTACGCTTTCATGTTTATTCTCCTTTCACATGATGTTCCAAACCGGAGCCGACTGTCTGCGGCTCCTTAACCTGGCTCCATTATCAGTCAGCCTACCGTAAAAAGAAAGTCTGTGTTTTTTCCGCTTTCGGGAAAATCCCAGTCTTTTTTTCCAGCCAGAAACCCGCTATTATAATATAAGAGAAGTCGTGAGAAAACAGGAAAAGAGGTTTTCAGCCCCATGCTTTCCCAAAAAGAAGTTGTCCGTTATTTGAATCAGCACAGCGGCATCCAGATGATCGACGATATGGCGGCCTTTTTTTCGGTCACGCCCCGCACCGTCCGCAATCACCTGCGCAATCTTCAGGGGGAATATCCCGGCTGTCTCGAGGTCAGCCGCGGGCGCATAAAGCTGCTCAGCCCTCTGCCGGAGAAAAGTCCCGGCCCTGCGCAGGTTCCCTCTTCGCAGACCGAGCGTGAGCGGTATATCCTGCGGGAGCTTCTCTCCCGCAGAGACCCTATGGATCTGGATGAACTCGCCGCTTCGCTGTTCATCTCAGAGGTCACCCTGCAGAACGAGATCAAAGCGATCCGGCATGACATTGCGGAATATCACCTTTCTCTGCGCACCAAGAACAACACGCTGTTCATTTCCGGCAGCGAAAAGGACAAAAAGAGGCTGATGATCCGGCTGATCTACAACGAGGCCCAGCATTCTCTCGTGAGCATGGACACCCTGTGCGCCATTTTTCCTCGCTATGACATCGAAAAGATCCGCAGCAGCATTCTTAGCTGCCTGAACGAGCAGCATTTTTTCATTGACGAATATTCCCTCATCAATTTATTGCTGCATATGCTCATCACGATGGATCAGCTTGGAACTGCGCCTCTTGCTGCCCGACATGAAATTTCCTCTGACCTGATCGAGCTGAACAGGCACTTTGTCTCCATCATTGACACCATCTGTGCCGAGTTGGAGCAGGAATACGGCATTGCTTTTACCCGCAGCAACAAATACCAGTTCACCCTTTTGCTGATGACCCGCGCCGTACGCAGTCAGGATGTTTCCCTGCCAAGCCGCGATGCCCTGTCCATTCACCCGGAGACGATGCACCTTGTGGACACGATCGTTCAATCGGTAAAACAGGTCTATGACATCGACCTGACCGACATTGATTTTTTCATCCCCTTTGCGCTTCACATCGACAATATGCTCGTGCGCCTGCGGCAGAATGTTTCGATCCACAACCCGCTTTTGCACAACATCAAAACCATGTCACCGATCATCTATGACATCGCTGTGTACATTTCCAATATGATAAACCATCAGGAACATGTCCAGCTTTACGAAGACGAAATCGCTTATATCGCCCTGCACATCGGTGCGCGGATCCAGGATATCTATAACCGCCGCGGCAAGCTGAGCGTCATTCTGCTCTGTCCGCAGTATTACTCCTATGATCATCGCCAGTTCGACCGCCTGCAAAGCTACTTTTCCGATGAAATGACCATCGAAACGGTAGTCACCGCGCCTTATGAACTTTCCGGGCTGAAATGCGATATGATCCTTTCCACCCTGCCCATCACCGCCGATGTTCCCGTTGTCTTTATCTCCAATTTTATCAGCAACACCGACCGTCAGGCAATCAGCGATGTGATCCGCCGCCTGAAGGCCGGGCGCGAAAAAGAACGGCTTCTGGGCCTGCTCCAGACTCTGATCGACGCCGAGCTTTTTACTCCTTCTGCCAGCTACGATGACCGGGAAAGCGCGATCCGTGCAATCGGCGAAACGATGCGTTCCCACGGCATCATCTCGCAGGAGTTTATTGAAAGCGCGCTGGAGCGAGAAAATATCTCTCCCACAAATTTTGGCTTGATCGCCATCCCGCACCCCTCCGACTGCCGGGCCACACGCTCCGCTATCGCCGTTTCGCTTCTCCGCAGGCCACTGCTCTGGGGAACAAGCAATGTCCGCATCATTTTTATGATCTCCGTTTCCAAAAGCGACCTTTCTGATTTTTCCGATATTTTCTCCTATCTGCCCCGTGTATGCAGCGATTATAAAAATCTTGAACAGCTGGCCTCTGCCTCCTGCTACGAGGAATTCATTCGCATTCTCGGAAATATCTGCGCCGAATAATCCATAGCCCGCCGGCTTCCGCAAGGGAAAACCGGCGGGCTTATTTTCCGCCCTTTTATAAGTCCTATTTATAGTATCCAATATTTCATATACTTAAAACGCAGAGAGCACATTGATTGACAACCGTGCTCTTTCATCGTATGGTAAAGCTATCAACAACATTCAGGAGGGATCTTTATGCAGATGCTTGCCCACATCAGTGAAGACGGGGCCCGCACTCAGACCATTTATGAACACCTTTCCGGCACCGCAGAGCTGGCCGGTACGTTTGCCGCACCGTTCGGGGCACAGAAAGAAGCCGCGTATGCCGCGCAGCTGCACGATATCGGCAAATTTTCCATAAATTTTCAGAAAAGACTGCACGGCGGCGACCCCGTTGACCACTCCACCGCCGGAGCGCAGGAAGCCATCAAAGCCGGACACATCCCGGCTGCATTTGCCATTGCCGGGCACCACAGCGGCATTCCGGACGGCGGGAACCCCCACGACTCTGCCGACGAAAGCACTCTCTTCGGCCGCCGGGAACGACCTGTCAAGGACTATTCCGCATGGAAGCAGGAGATCACCCCGCAGCCCGGCACTCTGCCCGACTGGCTGCAAGGCCGCCCGGACAATCTTACCATGGCGTTCTTTACCCGGATGCTCTACTCCTGCCTTGTGGACGCCGACTTTATCGACACCGAGACCTTTATGAACGGGCAGGAGATGCCCCGCGGAAGCTACACCGGGCTTTCGGAACTGCTGGAGCGGGTGCGCAACCGGGCAGCAGGCTACCTTTCCAGCCTGAATGTTTCCCCCGTGGCGCAGCAGCGCAACACCGTACTGCGGGCCTGCATGGAAAAAGGTGCCCGCGGGGCACCCGGCCTTTACACCCTCACCGTGCCAACCGGCGGCGGCAAGACCTTTGCTTCGCTTGCCTTTGCGCTGGAACATGCAGCCGCCCAAAAGATGGCCCGTGTGATCTACGTCATCCCGTACATGTCCATCATCGACCAGACTGCCGCAGTTTTTTCCGACCTGCTGGGCGAAGAAAATGTGCTGGCCGATTATTCCTGTGCCGACTACAAAAGTGTGGAGCCGGACGAGATGACCCCGGAGCAGCGCCGCAAGCTGCTGGCAAACGAAAACTGGGACGCCCCGGTGGTCGTGACCACCGCCGTGCAGTTTTTCGAATCTCTGTATGCCAACCGCAGCAGCCGGTGCCGCAAGCTGCACAATATCGCCAACAGCGTTATCATCTTTGACGAAGCCCAGACCCTGCCCAACGATTACCTCAAGCCCTGCATTTCGGCCATTGCGCAGCTGGTGCAGCACTATCACGCCACCGCCGTGCTCTGCACAGCGACCCAGCCCGCCCTGATGCCGCTTTTTCAGGAGATCGACCCCAGCCTGACCGCGCAGGAGATCAGCCCGGACCCCGCCCGCCTGTATGAGGTCCTCCGCCGGGTCACGCTCCGCGACGGCGGCAAGCTGTCCATGGATGCCCTCTGTGAGCGGCTTGCCGCTGCGCCGCAGGTGCTGTGCGTGGTCAACCGGCGCAAGACAGCACAGGAGCTGTTTGCACGGCTGCCGCAGGAGGGCAGCTACTGCCTGACCACCCTGTTGTGCGCCGCCGACCGCCGCCGTCAGCTGGACGAGATCCGGCAGCGCCTGCACGACGGCCTGCCCTGCCGGGTGGTGTCCACCTCCCTCATCGAAGCCGGTGTGGACGTGGATTTTCCGCTGGCTTACCGCGAAGCCGCCGGGCTGGACTCGCTGCTGCAGACAGCCGGGCGCTGCAACCGGGAGGGCCGCCGGCCGGCGGCGGAAAGCCTTGTCTCCTGTTTTTCACTGGAGGACTGCCCGCCGCCGCAGATGATCGCACAGAACGTCAGTGCGTTGCAGTATGCTGCCCGACGCTGTGACGGACACTATGATCAGTTGAACACCCCCGAAGCGATCCATGCGTATTTTCAGGAGCTGTATTGTAACCGCGGAGACGCTGCTCTTGACAAAAAATGCATTTTGAAAGCATTCCGTCAGGGCATTTCCGGCTGCATCCTCCCCTTCGCACAGGTGGCAGAAGCCTTCCATCTGATCGAAACGCCGACTCGCACCGTTTATCTCCCCATCGGCGAGGGAGCCACCCTTTGCGAAAAACTGCAAAACGGGCAGGTCAGCCGCAGTCTTTACCGCCGTCTGGGCACCTATAGCGTTGCCTGTTACACAAAGCAGTTTGATGCATTGGATGCCGCCGGAGCACTGAAACTTCTGCCCAACGGCAGTGCAATCCTGCTGGATACCACAAAGTATGACCGGCAGACCGGGCTTGCCATGGACGTGGAGACCGGCATCGGGCTGTTCTTTTAATAAAAGGAGGGAAGCGGCAAAGCATCTGTCGCCCTGCCGCTTCCCTTGGAACACATCCACATCCCATCAAATATTTCAACCCACATCTGCAAGCAGATGACATACCTAGTATACAAAATTTTGAGGATTCCGGCAAGTAAGTCTTGACAGATAGCACAAAAGGACGTACAATGAAGTCAGAAACAGAAGTCAACACTTCCACATCTCAGCAAATGAATATCAAAATGAGGTGGTTTTAATGGGCAAATTTTCATTTCGCCTAAAAATACGACCGTATCATGAAAGGAGGTGATGCGCATGTCCATGCGCATCGAAGTCTGGGGCAACTATGCCTGCTTCAGCCGGCCGGAGATGAAGACCGAACGTGTGAGTTACGACATCATCACGCCGTCGGCCGCACGCGGGCTGGTGGAAGCAATATACTGGCACCCCGGGCTGAAGTATCATATCGACCGTGTCTATTTACTCAGTCCGATCCGATTCACCAACATCCGCCGCAATGAGGTCAAGTCCACCCTGCTGGCCTCTGCGGCGCTGAGTGCCGCAAAAGGCGGCACCCCGCCGGTGCTCTACACCTCGCAGGATATCCAGCAGCGTGCCGCCATGGTGCTGCAGGATGTGCACTACGTCATTGAGTGCCATTTCACCATGACGGACAAAGCTGCCCCCGGTGACAACCCCGGCAAGTTTCAGGATATCCTGCGCCGGCGGCTGAACAAAGGCCAGTGCTACCACCAGCCGTGTTTCGGCTGCCGGGAATTCCCGGCCAACTTCCGGGAATGGCCTGCCGGAGAGCCGATCCCCGCCCTGCCCGTCACGCAGGACCTTGGCTTTATGCTGTACGACCTTGACTATTCCGACCCGGGCAACATCCGCTCGAAGTTCTTCCGGGCAAAATTGGAGAACGGCGTGCTGGACTGCCGGGATGTGGAGGTGTTTACATGATCTTGCAGGCACTGACCGCTTATTATGAGCAGCTCCTGCGTCAGGGAAAGATCTCCGCTCCCGGCTGGGATGATACCTTTAAAGTAAGCTATGAGCTGCGCCTGAACGATGCCGGGCAGCTTTTGCAGGTCACCGACCTGCGCACCTCGGTGGCAAAGGGCAAAAAGACCGTTCTGGCTCCGCGGGAACTGCGGGTGCCAAAGCACGAAAAGCGCACTGTCGGTATTATTGCAAATCTGTTGTGCGACAACTCCACCTATCTGCTGGGTGCCGACGAAAAAGGCAAGCCCGCCCGCTCGGTGGAGTGCTTCAAGGCCTGCGCCGCATTGCATCACACCATTCTGGATGGCGCAGACAGCCCCGCCGCCCGGGCCGTTCTGGCTTACTTTGACCACTGGGATCCGGCGCAGGCGGCAGTTCATCCCCTGCTGGCTCCCCTCTGGAAGGAAATCACCGGCAACGCCAACCTGATCTTTGGCTACGAAGCCGCCGACCACAGTCATCTTCTTGTCAATGAGGACCCTGCCATTCAGGCTGCATGGCAGGCATACTATGATGCGCCGCCTGCCGACACTGCACAGCCGGTGCAGTGCCTTGTCACCGGAAAAGAAGCCCCCGCCGCACTGCTGCATCATTCCATCATGGGTGTAGCCGGTGCTCAAAGTTCCGGTGCCTCGCTGGTTTCCTTCAATGCACCGTCCTTCTGTTCTTTTGGGCATGAACAGGGTCAAAATGCCCCTGTGAGCGAATACGCCGCCTTTGCCTATACCACAGCCCTGAACCGCCTGATTGCCGACCGTGACCACTGTCGGCATGTAGGCGACACCACCCTCGTCTGCTGGGCAGAGAATGCCGAAGCGGTATATCAGGACGCCATGAGCATGTTTCTGTTCGGTGCCGACGAAGCACACGGGCTGCAGGAGGACGATGTTAAGACTGCCCTGAAGCGGCTGGCCGCCGGGCAGACCGTACCGTTTCTGGAAAGCGACCTTGCCCCGGACCAGCACTTTTATCTGCTGGGCCTTGCGCCCAATGCCGCCCGGCTCTCGGTGCGGTTCTTCCTGCGGGACACCTTTGGCAGCTTTGCACGCAGCCTGCAGAAACACGCCGAGGAAATGGAGATTGTCTATTCCGGAAACGAACATTTCAAAACACTGCCGCTCTGGGCGCTTGTAAACGAGACCACCCGCACCGTGCCCGGACAGCCCGCAAAACCCTCTCCGCAGCTGGCGGGCGACCTGCTCCGGGCCGTGCTCACCGGCGGGCGCTACCCCGCCACCCTGCTCAACGGTGTGACGATGCGCATCCGTGCCGAGCAGAACGTGACCCGCGGCCGTGCCGCCGCCCTGAAAGCCTATTATCTGCGCAACTACCCCACCAACATCAACAAGGAGGTCTTTACTGTGAGCCTGAATGAATCTGCCAATGTGCCCTATGTGCTGGGCCGTCTGTTCTCCGTGCTGGAGGCTGTGCAGAGCGCTGCCAACCCCGGCATCAACACCACCATCCGCGACCGGTACTTCAACTCTGCCTGCGCCACCCCGGCACTGGTGTTCCCCACCCTGATCAGGCTGGCGCAGAAGCACCTGCAGAAGCTGCCGGAAGGCCGTGCAGTGCATTTCAACCGTCAGATCACCGAACTGCTGGCCCTTATACCGGAGGACGGGTTCCCCACCCGGCTCAGCCTGCCGGATCAGGGCAAATTTGAGATCGGCTACTACCACCAGACCCAGAAACGTTTTGCCAAAAAGAACGAGGAGGAATAAATCATGTCTGAGCCTATCAAGAACCGCTACGATTTCGTGATCCTGTTTGATGTTGAGAACGGCAACCCCAACGGCGACCCGGATGCCGGCAATATGCCCCGCGTGGACCCGGAGACCGGCTACGGCCTGGTGACGGACGTCTGCCTGAAGCGGAAGATCCGCAACTATGTGGAAACACTCAAGGAGGATGCCCCCGGTTACCGCATCTACATCAAGGACGGTACTCCTCTGAACCGCAGCGACAACGAAGCCATTGCTGCACTTGGCATCAAAGAAGACCTGAAGGCCGCCAAAAAAGCTGACCCGGGCATCGACCGCAAGCTGCAGCAGTATATGTGCGAGAGCTACTTCGACATCCGCACCTTTGGTGCCGTGATGACCACCTTTGTCAAGGGCGCGCTGAACTGCGGTCAGGTGCGCGGACCGGTGCAGCTGACCTTTGCCCGCTCCATCGACCCGGTGGTCCCGCAGGAAGTCACCATTACCCGCGTAGCCATCACCACCGAAGCAGATGCCGAAAACAAAGGCACCGAAATGGGCCGCAAGCATATCATTCCCTACGCACTGTACCGCGCGGAGGGCTACGTTTCGGCCAACCTTGCCCGCAAGACCACCGGCTTTTCCGAAGAGGATCTGCAGCTGCTGTGGCAGGCTATCCTCAATATGTTCGAGAACGACCACAGCGCCGCCCGCGGCAAGATGGCTGTGCGGGAGCTGATCGTGTTCAAGCACGCTTCCGAGCTGGGCAATGCCCCTGCCTACAAGCTGTTTGATGCGGTTCAGGTCCAGCGCAAGGCCGATGTCATTGCGCCCCGCAGCTACCATGACTATACCGTTTCCGTCTCCGAAGACCTGCCCGAGGGCATCACCTGCGAAAGGATGTCCTGATGGACGCCGCCGATGATTACCTGCAGATGTCCGGCATCCAGCATTTTTGCTTCTGCCGCCGTCAGTGGGCGCTCATCCATCTGGAACAGCAGTGGGCCGAAAACCTCCTCACCGCAGAGGGGCGGCTGGAACACAGCCGCTGCCACGATGCCACCCAGACAGAGCGGCGGGGCGATTTGCTCATCACGCGGGAGATGAAGGTCGTCAGCCATCGTCTGCGTCTCAGCGGCAGCTGCGATGTGGTAGAGTTCCGGGCAGACCCGGAAGGCATCCCGCTCCAGCATACGGAAGGACGCTGGCAGCCGATGCCTGTTGAGTACAAGCACGGGCACGCCAAAGAATCCAACGCCGACCGGCTCCAGCTCTGTGCACAGGCAATGGCGCTGGAAGAAATGCTGGTGTGCAGCATCCCGCAGGCGGCCCTCTATTACGAGGAGACCCGGCGGCGGGAGATCGTGCCGCTGACAGAGGAACTGCGCCAAAAAACACAGGCCATGGCAGACGAGATGAACCAGTATTTTGCCCACGGCTACACGCCCAAGGTAAAGCCCGGGACCTTCTGCAACGCCTGCTCCCTGAAAGCGCTCTGTCTGCCGGTGCTTTACAAGCGCGCCGACCCAAAAGCCTATCTGCGCGATCATCTGGATGAAGCTTGTGCGGAGGAAACGCCATGAGACAGTTTTTAAACACGCTCTATGTCACGCTCGAAGACGCTTATCTCTCGCTGGACGGAGAAAACGTTGTAGTCAGCTGCAAAAAGGCCGAGGTCGGGCGTGTCCCGTTCCACACACTGGAAGGCATCCTCTGTTTCAGCCGCTCCGGAGCCAGCCCGGCCCTGATGGGCTGCTGCGCCCGCAGAGGCATCGACCTGTGTTTCTTCAGCCCGAACGGCCAGTTTCTGGCCCGCACTGTCGGTGAAGAACGCGGCAACGTCCTGCTGCGCCAGACGCAGTACCGTATTGCCGACAGCGAAACACTGAGCTGTTCCTATGCGAAGTATTTTATTCTGGGCAAGGTCTACAATGCCCGCTGGGTGCTGGAACGCGCCACCCGCGACCATCCCCAGCGGGTCCCGGTGGAAAAACTCAAACAGGTCAGCACGCAGCTGGCAGCTGCGCTTCCGCTCATTGAGCAATGCAGCGATCCGGACCAGCTCCTTGGTCTTGAAGGTGAAGCGGCACAGCGCTATTTTGATTGTTTTGATGCGCTGATCCTGCAGCAAAAGGAGGATTTCGCTTTTACTTCACGGAACCGGCGTCCTCCTACGGATAACGTGAACGCCATGCTTTCCTTTGCGTATTCCCTTCTGTCCCGCGATTGCACCTCGGCCCTGAGCAGCGTCGGGCTGGACCCTTATGTCGGTTTTTTGCATCGTGCCCGGCCCGGCCGCCGCAGCCTTGCATTTGACCTGATGGAGGAGCTCCGCTCCGTTTACGCCGACCGCTTTGTGCTCTCCTGCATCAACCAGAAAATTCTGACCGGAAAACACTTCCAGAAGCAGGAAAATGGTGCCGTTCTCCTGACCGACGAGGGACGAAAGACGTTTCTCCGCAGTTGGCAGGCCAAAAAGCAGGAGCAGATCACCCATCCGTTCCTGAAGGAAAAAATCGCATGGGGTCTTGTGCCCTATGTACAGGCTCTGCTTCTCGCCCGGACGCTGCGCGGCGATCTGGAACTTTACCCACCGTTTTTCTGGAAGTGAGGTGCGATCATGCTTGTACTGATCACCTACGACGTCAACACAGAAACTTCTGCTGGACGCAGGCGGCTGCGCAAAGTTGCCAAGAAATGCGTAGACCACGGCCAACGTGTGCAGAACTCCGTATTCGAATGCCTTCTGGATGCCGCACAGTTTGCGGTCCTGAAATCTGAGCTGACCGCTCTTATTGACCCTGAACTGGACAGCCTGCGCTTTTACCAGCTGGGAAACAGCTATCAGTCCAAAGTCGAACACATCGGGGTTCATCCTCACTTTGAACAGGGGGATATACTGATCTTCTGACCCTTTGCTTTTCCAGTGCGAACCGGAAGTTCTCATCAGATCCCCGGCACCTTCGCACCCGGAAAAGCCTGCCTTTCTGCACAAATTTCCAATTTTAAAAAGGTTTTTCGCTCGCAGCTCTTCCCATTTTGTGCAGCTTGATTTATACTTTGATCAAAAGCGGGGATGCTTTCTCCGTTTTTGCTGTCGCCCTCCTCGCGGAGGGCGTGGATAGAAATATGGGAGAGGTGGAAGAAACGCCGTGGATGCCGACGTCGCCCTCCTCGCGGAGGGCGTGGATAGAAATGTAGGTACGCCCATGTAGTCCAAAATGGACTTTTCGTCGCCCTCCTCGCGGAGGGCGTGGATAGAAATTAGCCATTCGCTCGTATAATATCCGTTGTGATGGAGTCGCCCTCCTCGCGGAGGGCGTGGATAGAAATTGCTACAACTAGAATTGAAATAAGCGTTCCCTCCGTCGCCCTCCTCGCGGAGGGCGTGGATAGAAATAAAAAGCAGTACAAGCTGACCACATGGGTGGAGGGTCGCCCTCCTCGCGGAGGGCGTGGATAGAAATACACTCCGGCTCCGCAGGAGCAGACTTTTCCACAAGTCGCCCTCCTCGCGGAGGGCGTGGATAGAAATACGCTGGAAACAGCGGCAAGAAATCCACAAAAGCTGTCGCCCTCCTCGCGGAGGGCGTGGATAGAAATAATGAAGCGGCAAGCAGTCTGGCACAGTCAAGCGGTCGCCCTCCTCGCGGAGGGCGTGGATAGAAATTTTTCGGACTAAAACCAGAGGATGGAGTATGGTAGTCGCCCTCCTCGCGGAGGGCGTGGATAGAAATAGGAGACCGAAAGCATCGACATTCAGGGCGAAAGTCGCCCTCCTCGCGGAGGGCGTGGATAGAAATCGCTAACAGGAAACGCAGCAATATACACAGGCGACGTCGCCCTCCTCGCGGAGGGCGTGGATAGAAATTTCATACTCCATAAACCTCCTCAAGCTCGTAAAAAGTCGCCCTCCTCGCGGAGGGCGTGGATAGAAATATATCAGCGTCAAATACCCTGTACAGCTGTTCGGGTCGCCCTCCTCGCGGAGGGCGTGGATAGAAATGATTATATATGCCTTGCATGATGCTTCCAAACGTGGTCGCCCTCCTCGCGGAGGGCGTGGATAGAAATCGTGATACCGTTTCCACCTATCAGCGCGTCTGGACGTCGCCCTCCTCGCGGAGGGCGTGGATAGAAATGTAGTAGACATTTGCTTTTTTGTCGTCTATTTCGTCGCCCTCCTCGCGGAGGGCGTGGATAGAAATAACCAAATTCCGCAGATGAAAGCAAGCCGAACACGTCGCCCTCCTCGCGGAGGGCGTGGATAGAAATGAGCGTGATGCCAGAACCGGCACCCGGTACAAAGAGTCGCCCTCCTCGCGGAGGGCGTGGATAGAAATACCGAGATTTGCCAGCATCGGATCATAGTAGCTGAAGTCGCCCTCCTCGCGGAGGGCGTGGATAGAAATGTAGTTCGTTCACGGTTGTTGCTGTCACGGAGCTCAAGTCGCCCTCCTCGCGGAGGGCGTGGATAGAAATCCCATATTCCATTTGACGAATCTGCGGATATATCAGTCGCCCTCCTCGCGGAGGGCGTGGATAGAAATATAACAGTTTTTCGTTGTCTTATTCACGCAACGGGTCGCCCTCCTCGCGGAGGGCGTGGATAGAAATATATTATTCTCTCTCACTAACTCATCTATCGCTCGTCGCCCTCCTCGCGGAGGGCGTGGATAGAAATTCAAGCACCTTCGCCTTGACATAGACGAAGAGCTTGTCGCCCTCCTCGCGGAGGGCGTGGATAGAAATGCATTGTTGCTGTGTGTGCGCTTGGGATTGCTGGTCGCCCTCCTCGCGGAGGGCGTGGATAGAAATTTCCTATTGCGCCGACTGTATTCGCGACTGTTCCAACGTCGCCCTCCTCGCGGAGGGCGTGGATAGAAATACAATTACTACGGTATCTACGACAACGTGGCAAAGTCGCCCTCCTCGCGGAGGGCGTGGATAGAAATCTGTTTCCTCCCCAATTTCTGATAGCGTTTTTTGCGTCGCCCTCCTCGCGGAGGGCGTGGATAGAAATGGCGCAGGTCTGGCACCGAGCGGTGGAACAGCAAGTCGCCCTCCTCGCGGAGGGCGTGGATAGAAATACCTCATAAGCGGTGTAGGTAAAGCGGCCCTTTCGTCGCCCTCCTCGCGGAGGGCGTGGATAGAAATGTTTTGTAATAGTCTTCGAGATACTGATACTTGCCGTCGCCCTCCTCGCGGAGGGCGTGGATAGAAATTCGTCCGCTGTCCACACATGGGACACGCGGCCTTGGTCGCCCTCCTCACGGAGGGCGTGGATAGAAATATGGATATTTGTTGTCAGTTTGACGGCGAAGCGGTGTCGCCCTCCTCACGGAGGGCGTGGATAGAAATTTCTCCAGCAGGGAGATCAGACAGCCGCCCGCCGGGTCGCCCTCCTCACGGAGGGCGTGGATAGAAATTTTTGACACCATTATTATACCACAAAACTAATACGTCGCCCTCCTCACGGAGGGCGTGGATAGAAATATTGCATCATCGGGCATAACACGCATACTGTAAACGTCGCCCTCCTCACGGAGGGCGTGGATAGAAATACCTTTTGCAGCCAGAACCGCACTGCGGAGAATGGGTCGCCCTCCTCACGGAGGGCGTGGATAGAAATTGCTCAGACCCTGCTGGTAGCTGTGATCTACTCGGTCGCCCTCCTCACGGAGGGCGTGGATAGAAATATCCTCATGGCCTCCTGTACCCTGTACCACAAAGTGTCGCCCTCCTCGCGGAGGGCGTGGATAGAAATTGACCGTCTGCCGTCTTGATTGTCTCAATGTCTATGGTCGCCCTCCTCGCGGAGGGCGTGGATAGAAATAAACTCGGCCTGCTGCGCACAGCAGGCCAGCCGCGTCGCCCTCCTCGCGGAGGGCGTGGATAGAAATACCTCCACTCTGATTGTCTCACCGTTGTACAGGGTCGCCCTCCTCGCGGAGGGCGTGGATAGAAATATGGGCTGTGCTGGATATGTAGTCATCGGGAACACCATGTCGCCCTCCTCGCGGAGGGCGTGGATAGAAATCACGCAAAGGCCGCGTTCTTCTGCCCCAGAGCTGGTCGCCCTCCTCGCGGAGGGCGTGGATAGAAATTATCTGGTCATCGACCGCAACGCCAAAGGGCAGCGTCGCCCTCCTCGCGGAGGGCGCGGATAGAAATCAGAAACATTTTGCATCGCAACCAGCGAACGGGAAACGGTGGCAAATCACGAAATAGTTAAAAATTCTTACGGGAGCATCGGTAACAGGAAGCTTTATTTCAACGGAAATCGAACCCGAGCCAGCTGTGGCAGGTGCTATATTTCTCCTTGTTTGGAATATTCCCACAAACGAGAGCATTGCCTGCATTTTTTCTTTTTCCACCATGAAACAGATATGCCCTGATAAAACAAAACGGATGCCTCTCTAAATTCAGAGAAGCATCCATTGCAAAAGTTTCATTGTTCTCTGGCGTCCCGCCAGAAAATCAACCCTTTTTGAGATCCAGTCGATTCCAGATCAGAATCGTTGCAGCCTGCAACGCGACAGTCAGCAGAACGATCAGCGGGCTATGCGTAAAGCCCACCAGAATATAGCATCCAAATGCGATGATGCCATTTACCACTGCATACGGAAGCTGAGTCTTTACATGCTCCACAAGGTCACATTCCGCACCGGTGGAAGAAAGAATGGTCGTATCCGAGATCGGCGAGCAATGATCTCCGAATAAACCACCGGAAAGCACGGCGCCCGTTGCAATGGCATATGGAATGCTGAATGCATGTGCCATGGGGATGGCAAGCGGCATCATGATCGTAAACGTGCCCCAGGAACTTCCGGTAGCAAACGATACAAATGCACCGAACAGGAAGATGAAGGCCGACACCAGAACCGGCGAGAACTGCATTCTCTGCATAGTCTCCACAATGAAATCTGCCGTTCCCAAACCGCTGATCATACTTCCAAGCGACCATGCCAGCACCAGCGTGAGCGTCAATGCTTTTTCGACTATTTTCAGCTATAAAAAGTCCCTTGGCTTCCCGTTACGGAAACCAAGGGACTTTCATGCTTTCTTTGTGCTTTTTCAAGCGCTCCCGCGAAATCTTGCGGGGCTTATGACAGCCGCCTGTGCAATTGCAGGCAGCTTACAGCTGCAGTGCCTTCTGCAACAGCAGGTCGGCTGTGCATTCTTCCGGGGCAAACGGCACAAGAATGTCCGGCTGTAGGCCGCGCTCATCCACGCTGTTTCCTTCCAGCGATGCCGCCGTGCGGCTGATGGGATAAGTAAAGCGAAATTCGTCGTATTCCACCATGACAGGGTTGGTGTAATCCAGCGTGCCCATCGTGGGGCGTCCCAGAAGAACAGCCCGTCCCTGCCGCTTTGCCAGCTGCACAAAACGTTCCGCTTCCTGTTCGCACCATGTGTCTGTCAGCACCATGACTTTTTCCGGCCCGCGGCGCAGGATGGGCGTTTCCGCCGGGACGGGCAGTTCTTCCACCTCGTCTACCCAGCCCTTTCCGCTCTGGTCGCGGTAGTAGGCCGTCAACTGCTGCGCCATCTGCCGTACCTCCGGATCCTCATCCACAAGGCAGGGGGTCAGCATATGGATGAGCCGGGCACAGTTCATTCTGGTATAGTTGGTGCGGATGCGTCGGTCGCCGAACAGTTCTTCTGCCGTGGTATCCTTTGCCGTGATGTACGGCAGCAGCGGAAGAAGCGCTTCTTCGTCGTCTCCGTTGGAATCCCGCAGATCCAGCACCAGACGGGTGCAGCCGTCCAGCTGCGCCCGGTGCTCTTCCACAAAGGCTTCCAGCGCGTCCGCATCGTTCAGCGTGCCGGGATCCAGCACCACCGTTTCCGGATCCGGCTGATCCAGGGCGGGCGCAGTATCAGCTTCCGCCGGATACCGGGCCAGCTCCAGCAGCTCTTCGGTGCCGTCCGGATGGCGCACGGTGATGTCCCGGGCCATTTTCAGGTAGCCGTTCCACTGTTCCCGCTCCGGCTCATCTGCCGCCAGCAGCGGGTTGGGCAGGTTCTTCACGATGCGTTCCGGCGCAGTGCGGTTGATGGCAAGTACCCGGTCGCCCGGATGCAGCCGCGTTTCCTGCGTGACGGCATCCACCACCATGCCCTGTGCGCATCGCCGCACCGAAAAGCCCCGCGAGAACGGCGCATAGCCTTCCTGCACCAGCTGGAATTTCAGGTTGCGGTCCCGCATCCCGGCGCAGTACTGGCTGACCGCCTGCAGCACCAGCAGCGAGGACATGCGCCGGTCGTAATAAGCCTGCCCCAGCATGGTGACAAAGGGCGTAGGGTTGTGCCGTTTCTGCTTGGCGTTCCAACCCGCATAGTCATTGCGGATGGTCAGGAACAGATCGTTCAGAAGCTTGTTGCTTTCCATGTTCAGCCCTCCCCGGCCGATGTGTTGCAGAAAGCGGCTGCTGCGCAGTTTCCTGAACAGCAGCCGCACGTTTATGATTTTAGTTTACCGGAAAAGTCCGCGTTTGCAAGCGGAGCAATGAAGTCCCCAGTGGGGACTTTAAGCGGCATAACGGTCTTGCGCAAGCAAGATGGAGGAGTCCCGCTCCGACAAGTCATGCATTGTCCACACAGAACTGACCTGCCAGACGGCCGTGGGTCACGGCAAAGCCGATGGAGTTGCCTGCGCAGGGGGTGCTGTAGCCGGTGCCGTAACGGCCGCCCAGGCTGTTGCCTGCGGCATACAGACCCTTGATGGGTGCGTAGTCGATATCCAGAACGTTCAGGTTCAGGTCGGTCATCATGCCGTTCATGGTCACCATGCTGGGGCTTGCGCTGCGGTTGCCCAGAGTCTGAGCACAGCCGTAGAAGGGAGCCTCGCGGATGGGGATCAGGGCGCTGGCATCCTTGCCGAACTTGTCGTCCTTGCCGGCATCGCACATGGCGTTGTACTCGTCGATGCTTGCCATAAAGGTATCCATCTTGTCATCGGGCACGCCCATGGCCTTGGCCAGTTCTTCCAGCGTATCGCACTTGAAGATCTTGGACATCATGCGCTCGGCCACGAAGCAGCTGCGGATGGACTGCTCCTCGCTGGAGCAGGGCAGAGCTTCCATGTCATCGATCAGATCCTGATAGTACTGCGGGCGGCCGGCGTTGGGGCCGGAGTGCTCGATGCCGCAGGCGCAGACGCTCTTCATGAAGTTCTTATCGGTGACCAGCCAGCCGGTAGCGTTCTTCTGGCGGGCGGTGGCGGTGGAAGCACCGGTCACGTTGCCCTCGTTGCAGAAACGCTTGCCGTCGCTGTTGAGCCACAGCATGCTGTTGGCGCCCCACGGGGTGGAGTTGATGCCGCCGCCCAGGATCATGGTGCCGCGGGGAGCCGGCTCGATCATGCCGCCTGCCCAGCACATCATCTTCAGGCTAGAGCCGTCGCGGCCACCCATAAAGGAGAAGAAGTCCTTCTTCAGGCCGCCCTCGCGCTCGTTGCGCTCCATGTACTCGTTCATCAGTGCCCAGCACATGTCAGCATTGCCTGCGTAGTCGCCGCCGCACATGACAACGCCCATCTTGGTGTTGTACCTGACGATTTTGCCGTCGGCATCCTTTGCGATGACGCCCACCACGTCGCCGTTATCGTTCTGCACCAGAACCTGTGCGGCAGTGCCGTAGTACAGCTCTGCGCCGTAGTCCTGCACAGCCTTGTCCAGCTGGGCCTGCTGCACGTACTTCAGCACGCTGTTGGCAGCAACGCCCTCCACCGGCTCTGCGCTGTAGGGGCCCATGAACTGGATGGTTGCAGGCCATGTACGGGTGCCGGGCTTACGGGGATAGTTGGTCAGATCCAGGCAGTCGTAGATGTTGTTGCCGGCTGCGATCTTATCGTAATCGGCGTTGACGTGGATGATGGTCCAGCCGTCCTCGGTGTTGTCGTAGGTATAAACGCGCTCGTCCACGCCCATTTCCTTGCAGACGTCCAGCATGTGGTCCAGCGTCTCACCGGAGTGCTGCACATACAGGCTGACGATGCCCGGGTCGGCGCGGCCGCCGCTGCGGGTGACGAACTCGTCGCACACCTGACCCAGATCCCAGGCCGGGATGCCGGCATTCTGTGCGAACTTGGAGTTCCATGCGCCGATATCCTCGCCGTACCATGCAAAGTTGTCCTGAGTCTGGGACTCGATGCCCACGACCTTGGCACCCTTTTCGGCAGCGCCCAGAACGGCAGCCACACCGGCGTGGCCCAGACCGACGACACAGACGTCGCAATCGACCTCGCTGTCCACCTTGTCAAAGGTGGGTGCTTCGCCCAGCCAGTCGCCGGGGCCGGAGTAGCCGAACACACGGCCGTCTGCCTTGGCGGCAGCGCGGGCTTCGCCGCGGGGATCGTCACCATAGTTGGTGCTCTCTTCCTCGCCGCCGGTCAGGCCCATAGCCTGCTGGATGCAGTTTGCAGCAGCTTCCTTGACGGCATTGGAGGTGACAGTTGCACCGGAAACGCCGTCGATCTCGGCGTTCTGAGCCTCCATCAGCATGGTCTGGAAGTCCTCGGCAGAGTTGACAGCCAGATCCAGCGTCTCGTTGGCGGTGTCCACCTTGACTTCGGTAATAGCCGACTCGGAGAAGGTCATGGTGACGGTAACGTCGTTCATGCCCTTTGCGGTGGCGGTATAGGTGCCGGCCGTGTACACAGCAGCGCCGGAAGCTGCACTGGAAGCAGCAGCGGATGAGCTGGAAGAGTTGCAGGCAGACAGAGCGCCGGCAGTGACACCGCTCATGGCGGCGGCAGCGGCGATCTTCAGAAAGCCCTTGCGCGAGATCTTTTTCATAAGATTTCTCCCTTTTCTGATGTTTTTCTTCTTTCTTCGTGCGGGATGCGGATTGCATACATCCGATATTTTCAGTATAATGATAAAGTCTTAACAACCGGTATGTCGATTTCTTAACGATTCTTAATTTTTCTTGCCGGTTCTCAGATTTACAGTACAATGGATTCAGAAATCATGCGGGAGAAAGTGGAAACAATGGCGCAATACAAAATTCTGGTCGTGGATGACAATGCAGACATCCTGGATCTGCTGGAAATTCTGCTCACCAGCGAGGGCTATGCCGTCACGCTGGCTTCCAGCGGCGAGCAGGCATTGCAGCTGCTCAGCCCGGAACTGGACCTTGTCATCCTTGACATCATGATGCCGGGCATTTCCGGCATCCGCGTGTGCGAGGCGATCCGCAAGGTGAGCAACGTGCCCGTGCTGTTCCTGACAGCCAAAGGGCAGGAAGAAGATATTTCGCTGGGACTGCGGGTCGGCGCGGACGACTATCTGCCCAAGCCTTTTTCCCACACCCAGCTCACCGCACGGGTCAAAAGCCTTCTGCGCCGGTACCGGGTATATCAGGGCAAAAGCACCCCGGAAGAGGAAGAATGGCTCGTGCGCGGGCCGCTGCGCATCAACCGGCATTATAATGAAGTGGAAAAGAATGGCCAGACCATCGACCTGCCTGAGCTGGAATACCAGATGCTGCTGCTCATGGCCTCCCATGCGGGGCGCATCTTTTCGGCGCAGAACCTGTACGAGAGCGTGTGGAACGAGCCGTACCTCTACTCTTCCAACGGCACCGTCATGGTGCATATTCGCAAGCTGCGGGTCAAACTGGAGGATGACCCCCAGAACCCGAAACTGATCCAGACGGTCTGGGGAAAGGGGTATCGCTTTGGCTGATCTGCGGGAAAAACTCCGGTACGGGCTGCGGGGCGAACTGCTGTGCACGATCCTGCTGGCCATTGTAGTTTCCATCGCGCTGTACAACGGCCTTCAGCCGGTCACCCGGGCCGTTCTGCATACCTATTATACCAGCTCCGATTTTTTACAGCGCAAAACAGACGCGGTCGGGCAGGCCCTGCAGCAGGAAGTTGCTGCAAACGGCATCAGCAGCCGGGAAGTCCGCCGACTGTCCGACTGGTACACCAAGGGCAGCCAGCCCGGCGGCTGCATCCTGCGGGTAGAAAAGGGCGGCGTTGTCATCTACGATTCCGCATTGGACAGCATCGACTATTACCGCACCTACAGTCAGGCTTCCAAAACGCTGGACGACACAGCCTATGTGCGCACCTATCCGCTGGGGTTCTCCGACGGCAGCGCCACACTGTATGTTTACGGCTACTTCGACTTTTTTGTGGACGAAGCCGTCCGCACCTTTGAATTCTGGCTGTGCCTTTTGCTGGGCATCGGCATCCTGCTGTGGGCTGTGTGGAAAAAGCTGAACTACATGGAAACGCTGGAAGAGGGCATCCGGGTGCTGGAAGGCGGCCAACTAGATTATCAGGTGCCGGTACGGGGACAGGACGAGCTGGCCCGGATGGCCCAGAGCCTGAACGAGATGAGCGCTTCGCTCCGGCAGCAGATTGGGCAGGTACAACAGGAGCAGCGGCAGCGTTACGAGCTGGTCACTTCCCTTTCCCATGACCTGCGCACCCCGCTGACCGCGCAGCTGGGCTATCTGGAACTGCTGGCAGAACACCGCTACCAGACGCCGGAACAGCACGATGCCTATCTGGGCAAATGCATCCGCAGCTGCCAGAGCGTCATCGAACTGAGCAACGGTCTGTTCCGCATTGCCAGCGGCGAAGCGCCCCGCAGGGAACCGAAGCTTGAACCGCTGGAGGCTCCGGAGGTCTTTTTACAGGTCTTTGCCGAAAAACTGGCCCTGCTGGAAGAAAACGGCTGGTGCATCCAGTATCCGGACACTGCCTGCCCTTCCCGCGTTCTCCGGCTGGATGTGAACTTACTGTGCCGCATTGCAGACAATCTGCTGTCCAACCTGCAGAAATACGCCGACCCGGCACAGCCTGTCCGGTTCGAGATCCGGTCAGAGGGCAGCGGCTTCTGCGTCCGCCTATCCAATGCGATCCGCCCCACCCCGCAGGGCGATTCCCATGGGGTGGGGCTGCACAACATTTCCGCCATGATGGACCAGATGCACGGACGGATGGTCTGCACACACAGTAACGGTATCTTCTGCGCCGAACTACACTTCGGCGGGGCATGATGCTCAAAAGTCACAAAAACACCGTCAGAATTTCGCTGCTGGTCAAAAAGCGGGACAGGGTATCGTCTAGCAGATAGACGCCCTTAGCCGAATTATATAAGATTTCCCGGCGCGGTTCGCTATATGCGAAGTGATTTTGCAGGGTATCGAGGTCGTGCCGGATGATCTTTTCGCTGACGCCGAAAATGATACTGAGCAATAGCAGCAGATTCACTGCGAAGACCATTCCCAGCAAAACGGTCAACAACTTTTTCATTTTCTTCCTCCTGCATCTCTTATTTGCCCCCATTATAGAACTTCTCATGGACAGCTTTTCTGTCCATCCTGAAAAATGCAGCAAAAATCCCCCTGATTTCCTGTTACAGAAATCAGGGGGATTGAAATTTTACTTATGTTTTTTCAAGCGCTCACGCAATTACTTGCGGGGATTCTTAATAGCAGCCTGAGCAGCAGCCAGTCTTGCAATGGGCACACGGAAGGGAGAGCAGCTGACGTAGTCCAGACCAACATTGTGGCAGAACTCGACGCTCGTGGGATCGCCGCCGTGCTCGCCGCAGATGCCCAGACCCAGATCGGGACGGGTCTCGCGGCCGTCATGAGCAGCCATCTTGACCAGCTTGCCGACACCGATCTGGTCCAGATGCTGGAACGGATCGCTCTCGTAGATCTTGTTCTCGTAGTATGCGCCCAGGAACTTGGCAGCGTCATCACGGCTGAAGCCGAAGGTCATCTGGGTCAGGTCGTTGGTGCCGAAGCTGAAGAACTCAGCTTCCTTAGCAATCTCGCCTGCGGTCAGAGCAGCGCGCGGGATCTCGATCATGGTACCGACCTGATACTTCATCTCAACGCCTGCAGCAGCGATCAGCTCGTCAGCAACCTTGACAACAACGTCCTTGACGAACTTCAGCTCCTTGACCTCGCCAACCAGCGGGATCATGA
>ERZ791840.376-NODE-376-length-31587-cov-4.865375_pt1 | contig 31587 bp, 35 predicted proteins | sample MGYA00510291_ERZ791840 | MGnify/ENA primary metagenome ERZ791840 (study PRJEB30046, sample SAMN00715256) | human gut metagenome | study: EMG produced TPA metagenomics assembly of the A metagenome-wide association study of gut microbiota in type 2... | reverse complement strand
CCCCTGCCAGTGCTTCTGCCAGCTCCTCTGCTTTATAAGCGGAAGGAATGAGGTCAGCGGTGAGGCCGTGTTCTGCCAGAGCCTTGGCGGTGGCGCTGCCGATAGCGGCAAGCTTAACGTTAGCCAGGGCGCGGGCGTCCTTCTTAGCTGCACCAAGACGCTCGAAGAAGTAGTCTACGCCATTAGCGCTGGTGAAGACAAGCCATTTGTAGTCATTGATATTGGCAATAGCGTTGTCCAGCGGAGCGTAATCTGCAGCCGGAACGATTTTGATAGCCGGAGCTTCGATAACCTTGGCACCCTGTGCTTCCAGCTTTTTGGTGAGAGCGCTGGCCTGTGCGCGTGCACGGGTAACGATAATGGTTTTGCCGAAGAGGGGTTTGTTATCAAACCATTGCAGCTGCTTACGCAAACGTACAACCTCGCCTACGAGGAAAATAGCAGGCGGTTTCATGCCGGTTGCCTTAACGTCAGCGGCAGCTCTGCCCAAGGTGGTAATCAGAGTGCGCTGTTCGGGATGAGTGCCCCAACGGATAACGGCAGCCGGGCAGTCGGCGCTGCGGCCGTTAGCGATGAGCTCACGGCTGATTTTTTCGATGTTTTCTACACCCATGAGGAAAACGAGGGTATCAACAGAGGTTGCCAAGCCTTTCCAATGGATAGTGGATTCGCCTTTAGTGGGATCCTCGTGGCCGGTGATAACAGCAAAGGAGGTTGCCACATGGCGATGGGTAACAGGGATACCTGCATATTCGGCAACTGCAATAGCACTGGTTACGCCGGGAACGAACTCAAACGGCAGGCCTGCTTCACGCAGTTCGATGGCTTCTTCGCCGCCGCGGCCGAATACAAAAGGATCGCCGCCCTTCAAACGTGCTACAACCTTGCCTTCGGCAGCCAGTTTTACCAGCAGCTTGTTGATATCAGGCTGGCGCATGGTGTGGTTAGCGCTGGCCTTACCAACGTAAACCATTTCTGCATCCTTGCGGGCGAAGGCCAGGATACGCGGATCTGCCAGACGGTCATAAACAACAGCGTCTGCAGTCTGCAGACATTCCTTAGCCTTGAGTCCCAAAAGTCCCGGGTCGCCGGGGCCTGCACCGATTAAATATACTTTACCTTGTTTCGTCATAATGTCACTCTCCTTAAAGAATTGAGGCCAGAATTTCCTGACCGCCGGCAGCCAACATTTTTTTGCCAAGCTGTTGACCGAGGCTGACAGCGTCATCAGCCTTGCCGTTTATTGTATCACGCAGAATAGTGCTGCCGTCCAAGGCAGCAATGATTGCTTCAATGCGAATGTTTTCACCTTCAACGTCGGCATGTACACCGATAGGAACCTGACAGCCGCCTTCCAGTAAGCCCAAGAAGGCACGCTCGGCATCGGTAGCCTGTTTGGTGGTCAGGTCGTTTAAGAAGCTCAACATATCGCGTACTTCTTTATCCTCGGTACGTGCTTCGATTGCCAATGCTCCCTGGCCTACAGCCGGCAGGCAGACATCAGCAGGAATCAGGCTGGAGATGCGGTCACCGTGACCCAGACGCTCTAAGCCTGCAGCTGCCAGAATAATAGCATCGTACAGTCCCTCGTCCAGCTTACGCAGACGGGTATCAATGTTGCCGCGCAGGTCGCGGATTTCCAGATCCGGACGCTTAGCTAACAGTTGTGCCTTGCGGCGCAGGCTGCTGGTGCCGACTACAGCGCCGAGCGGCAGTTCTTCGAAGCTGCCATATTTGTTGCTGACAAAAGCATCGCCGACGTTGGCACGTTCGGTAATTGCTGTCAGGCACAGGCCTTCCGGCAGAACGGTAGGCATATCCTTCAGACTATGTACTGCCAAATCAATAGTACCGTCTAAAAGATCCTCTTCAATTTCCTTGGTAAATAAACCCTTGCCGCCGATTTGCGCTAGGGGTACGTCTAAAATACGGTCGCCTTTGGTGACAATTTTTTTCAGTACAACCTCACATTCAGGATACTCCTTGCGCAGTAAGGCTGCAATATGATTACTTTGCCAAAGCGCTAAAAGACTTTGTCTAGTCCCAATCGTCAATTTTGCCTTCATCACCAAACTCCTCTCCGGTTTCGTTTAATAAAAATAGATCACACATCATTTTTTTATAGCGTTCTTCCTCAGAAGTACCTGCTACAGCATTCATAGCCTTCATGGGCTCGCGCAGGAATTTATGCTCCAGACGCTGAGTCATCAGGTCGATAATGCGCTTTTCATGGTCGGTAAGCTCCGGCATTTTAATGAAGGCCTTCTTCAAAACCTTCTGGCGCAGGAAATTCATTTTGTCATGCAGCTGTACCATAACAGGGCGCATGGTGTAATAACGCAGACGCTCCTTGAGGGCACCAATCTCTTCGCTGATAATCTGCTCGGCAACGTGAGCTTCTTTTTCACGGAAGTTTTTATTGGTATCAACAACGCCTTCCAGATCATCAATGTTATAAATAGTTACGCCGGCAACATCGGCCAGTCTGGGGTCGACGTCACGCGGAACGGCAATATCAATCAGAATCAGCGGTCTGCCGTTGCGCTTGGGCAGCAGCGGTCCCAAATTTTCTACGGTAAGCACGTAATGCGGCGCACCGGTAGAGGTGATAATGATATCGGCATCAGCGGCATACTCGAACATGGCACGGTAGGGAATAGCCGTACCGTGGAACTTGCCTGCCAAGTCCTGTGCTCTTTCGTAGTGGCGATTGCTGACGCAAATAGTCTGCGCACCCTTGTCCAACAGATGCTGTGCAGTAAGCTCACTCATATGACCGGCACCTACCACCAGAATCTGGGCATTGCTCAGGTCGCCTAAAATTTTGATGGCCAGGTCAACAGCGGCACTGGAAACGGATACACTGCTGTAAGCAATTTTTGTTTCGGTACGCACGCGCTTGCCGACGGCAATTGCCTTATTCATGATGGTATTGAGAATAGTATCTGTCATACCGTTATTGCGGGCAATCTGATACGCATTTTTTATTTGGCTGAGAATCTGGCCTTCACCGACAATCAGGGAGTCCAGACTGGAGGCTACACGGAACAGATGCTTGACGCAATTTGTTCCATTCAGATTGTAAAAATAATCGCTTTGGTAATGTTCACCTGCTAAATGCTTGAGCAATGATTTGATAAAAGGAATTGCTTCATGCGGATTTTCGATAACCATGTACAGCTCTGTGCGGTTGCAGGTGGAAAGCAGCATGGCTTCGGGAATATTATCGTAATTGCGCAGGCGGCGCAGAATACTTGCCACCCTGTCATTGGAAAAATTGAAACGTTCACGGATCTCAACGGGGGCGGTCCTGTGATTGAGTCCTAAAACTGTTAACTGCATCTAATACCTTCTCCTTTGCTTGAGCAGCCTTACCTGCTATAACTAAATTTAGTAAATCCTGTTTCAAAACACTGCGCCAGAATTGCGTCCGCTCTTGCGGCGTACTTTCGATGTTTTTGACAGCTTCCCTCTGCAGCAGCAGAAAGCTGTTGAAATCAGCCAACTCGGGTGTCAGAATGTGTTCCAGCTGTTTTTTCAGCAGGCGTGTAAAAGCAGGCATGCCGCCTGTTGCCAACGCAATAGTAATATCACCTTCGCTGATGGCTGAGGGGACAGTGAAATTGCTCAGCTCAGGTTCGGTAATATTATTGACGAGGCAGGGCGCAGCCTCTGAAATCTGCCTATTTATAGCCTTATTATCTGTGGCGGCAATAACCACAAATGCATTCTGCAGATATTCCGGTTTGTAGTAATCCTTGATGAGCGTGCATCCCTGCGCTGAGGCGAGCTTTTGCACCTCGTCACAGAAAAGCGGGGCAACAACTGTTACTTTAGCTTCGGCAGCCAGCAGTGTTGCCAGTTTACGGGCAGCAACAGTGCCGCCGCCGATGATTACGCAGTTTTTGCCTGCTACACGCAGCATAGCAGGATAATGAAAATTAGTTTTAATAAGCATATAATTAACCACCTATAGGAACGTGATAATGAGTGTCATTAAATATGTTTCCTAACCTTTATATAATATCATATCTGAAGCAATTTATAAAGATATTGAAGGCTTTTTAAGTGTGAAAAACATAAGAAAGTGCCTGAAATAAGAAGATTGGCGGAATGATTCCCAAAAACGCTGAAAATGTTCGTTGAAAACTAAAAACTCCCGCTGTAATCCGTTAAGATTGCTCAGCGGGAGCCTTATTAAGTCTTATTAATTTTTATTGGTTAATTATTTGCCGAAATATCTTTTCAGCAGGCCTGCGAAAGCTTTGCCGTGGCGAGCTTCGTCACGAGCCATTTCATGAACGGTGTCATGGATAGCATCCAGGTTCAGTGCTTTAGCGCGTTTAGCCAGGTCGGTTTTGCCTGCGGTTGCACCGTTTTCAGCTTCTACACGCATTTCCAGGTTCTTTTTGGTGGAGTCGGTTACAACTTCGCCCAGCAGTTCTGCGAATTTAGCAGCATGTTCAGCTTCTTCGAAAGCAGCTTTTTCCCAGTACAGGCCGATTTCCGGATAGCCTTCGCGGAAAGCTACGCGGCTCATTGCCAGGTACATACCAACCTCGGAGCATTCGCCGTTGAAGTTAGCGCGCAGGTCAGCTTTGATATCTTCAGGAACGTCGGAAGCGATGCCTACAACGTGCTCAGCAGCCCAGCCCATTTCAGCAGCCATTTCCTGGAATTTGGAAGCGGGAGCGCCGCATTGCGGGCATTTTGCCGGAGCAGCTTCGCCTTCATATACATAACCACATACTTGACATACAAATTTTTTCATATTAGTTCCCTCCATGTTTTTATATTGCATTGCTTAATTTTATTTTTGACTTGCACAGCTTGTGTGCCCTTGACACTTATATAATAACACAGGCTGACGCAGTTGTCAATAATAATTATCCGTTAATTTTTATTTTAATTTAGTTAGCTGTTGCTGACAAATTAAAATTTGAGAGTTAAGCCGAGGTTAACGCCTTTAGCCTTCATGTCGAGGTCTTCGCCGAAGGCATCATCGAATGTCTGATTATAGTAAGAAGCGTTAACCTCCAGGTTGTTCAGAATAGGCTTGCTGATGCCGAGTTCATAGCCGCTGTTTCTGTTGCCGTAGCCAACATTTCCCCAAACAGTGAAGAGTGCGGGAATATCATAGGCAGCCTGCAGACCGATTTGACCGGAGTTTTTGGTTTTACCGCCAAAGTCACCGGAGGTATCAGCGTTCAGATAACCTGCGTAAGCGGAAATACCCGGCAGAACTTTATACATAATATTGAATTGTTGGGCGCGGGTTTTGGCTTCGTCTGCTTTGTAATTATTCCATTTGTAGTTTAAAGCAGTTTTTTGGCCGATGCCGACAGTTGCACCAAGATAGGTACTGTTGGATTTGCTGAATTTATAGTTGTCACCTTTAAGACTGGATGGCAGAGTAATGCCTGCATCAATAGCAACCTTGCCTGCGTCATAATTCTTCAGCGGAGAAGCATAGGCGCTCAGGCTGCAGGTGCTTGCAAGGCAGATTGCTGCACCGAAAGCTAATAAAGCATGTGTGGATTTCATTTTGCATCGCTCCTTTTACAACATAATTTTGGTCTTAACTTAATTTTAGCATATAAAGACAGTTATGCAAGCAAAAAGCAGTGATGTGTTTATGACAAAAGTGTTAAAAGTACTTGTAAAATCACGCGGAAAAGAGGATAATTATAATGTATATCTATCTATAAACAAGGGGATTTTATGAGCGCAGATTCTAAAGCTTCGAATAGCAAATTTTTAAAGGGCACCTTAATACTTACGGCCTCCAGTATTGTGGTCAAGGTTATCGGTTCTCTGAACTGGATTATTTTATCACGTGTATTGGGTGGCGAAGGTATCGGCCTGTATCAGATGGGCTTTCCCATCTATCTGATGGCAATCACTGTATCTAGTGCCGGTGTACCGGTTGCTATCTCCATTATCACGTCTGAAAAGCTGGCGAACAAGGATTATCGCGGTGCCAAGCGAGTCTTTAATGTTTCGCTGCGAGTGCTGCTGTTGACGGGCCTTTTGTTTTCGTCCTCACTGTTTTTTGGTGCGGACTGGCTGGTTAATAACCATATCATCCGCGACAGTCGTGCGTATTATTCTATTATCGCTCTGGCGCCGGCGGTTTTCTTTGTAACCTTTCTGGCAAGCTTCCGCGGTTATCTGCAGGGCTGGCAGATTATGACGCCGACGGCGGTCAGTGAGATTGTCGAGCAGCTGACACGTGTTATTACCATGCTCGTTTTTGCCGACCTCTTCATGCCGTACGGTTTGGCGTTCGCTGCAGGCGGTGCCAGCATGGGCGCCGGCGTAGGCGCGTTCTGCGCACTTTTGGTGCTGATGTGGTTCTATCGCCGCCTGAAGCAGCGTCTGCAAAAGGAAATGGCAGAGCAGGATGACAGTGCGCCGGTAGAAAGTGCTGGACATATCATCAAGCGTTTGCTAAAGTTGGCTTTGCCGGTTTCTCTGACCAGTTTGATGTTGCCGATAGGTGCCAATCTGGACCTTTTGATTGTACCGCAGCGTCTGGAAGCAGCCGGATTTAATATTCATCATGCGACTGAGCTGTTCGGTTATCTGACTGGTATGGCTGTACCGCTGGTTAATCTGGCAACAATTTTTACTGCTGCGATGACCATCAGTCTGGTGCCGTCTATTTCCGAATCGCGTGCGCTGGGCAGCTTTGATGCAATCCGTGATAAAATCCGTATCGCCTTCCGCGTAGCGATGATTATCACCTTCCCGTGCTTTATGGGCTTGTATTGTCTGGCAGAAAAGGTTGCGGCGCTTGTGTATAACGCTCCCGGTGCGGCGTCTGCGATTCAGACGATGAGCATCGGTATTCTGTTTTTAGGTATGCATCAGATTAGTACAGGTATTCTGCAAGGCCTTGGCCGCACGGCAATCCCTGTAATCAATATGATTATTGCCTGCATTGTAAAAATCGTTATGAGCTGGTATCTTACTGCTGTGCCGGAGCTGGGCATCCGTGGTGCGTCGATGGCGACGGTAGCAGATTTTGCCGTGGCAGCGATTATCAATATGGGCTTTATTTACAAGCTGACAGGCTATAGCTTCTCTGTTGGCAGCATTATCCGTCCATGCTTTGCTTCCGGTGTTATGGGCGCGGCGATTTACGGCGTGCTGATGCTTACGGAAAGCATGGGTATGTGGTGTGTGCTGTTTGCTATGGCGGCAGCTGTTCCTGTCTATGCATTGGCGCTGCTTGCCTGCGGTGGTCTGAATAAAGAGGATTTGGACAACGTGCCCTTTGTGGGACGCAGATTGTTGGCAGTAGGCCAACGCTTTGGTCTTTTCAAGTGAGGTAATTAAAATAATGGAGGAAAGGAAATGTGAGCTGCGCTTGCCAAACGGCAAGGTAGTAAAGTTTTCGTATGCTAAGCTCAAGGCAGGCATTGCTGTTACTGCCTTGGTGCTTGTCGGAGCAGTCGGCGGAGCCGGCTATTTATATCATCAGCTGGCGGATTATCGCAGCGAAGCAACCGATTATGCTGCATATAAGCAAAACAAGGCTGAGCAGCAGACAAAGCTGCAGAAGCTGTTGCAGGATAACGAAAGAATGCTGCGCGATATGGCGGAAATCTCTAATCTGGAGAAAAAGCTGCGCCGTGCTGTTATCCGTGATGTAGACAGCAGAAAGCTGGGCGAAGGTACCAGTATGGTTGATTCAACAGCAGCAAAGGAAAGTTCTGCGAATACATCCTATACAGGCAAGGGCGGGCCTGCTAAAATGGATATCACCGGGACTATGGCAGTGCTGACAGCGCAAAATGCCAATATCAAAAAGATGCTGGACGGTACCAAGCAATCTGTCAGTGAGCTTTTGAGTGAGGTTGAAGGCTCCGGTGGCGGGATGGCATCCTTCCCGGATAAATGGCCGACCGACGGCGGCACTATCAGCAGTAATTACGGTGTGCGCACCGGTCCGATTGAGGGCGGGTATGATTGGCATCCTGGTCTGGATATAGCAGTTGATTTCGGCGCACCGGTTTATGCTACGGCTGCAGGTACGATTGAACAGGCCGGCTGGAACGGTGGCTATGGACGCTATGTGCGTATAAATCATGGCAATGGCTACGAAACAGCCTATGGACATATGAGCGGCATTGCCGTTGCTGCAGGGCAGAAGGTTATCAAGGGTGAGATTATCGGCTTTGTCGGCAGTACAGGCTACAGCACTGGTCCGCATATTCATTATGAGGTATTGGCAGACGGACAGAATATCGATCCGTTCTATGTGCTGAAAAATAAATAAGGGCCGCTGAATGTAAATAGCAGCGGCAAAGCAGTTAGTTGTTTAGCCGAACCGTGAAATTTAAAATAGATTTTTGTAAGCCACTATAACAAATTAATTGTTGTAGTGGTTTTTTGTATGCGTTGTTCGGAAGTCCTGGGACATGCGAAAGGCAGACCGGTGTAAAAAATATGTAAAAGCTTCTTCCGGGCGTTATTATTGCTTTACAGCAGGAAATGCAGGTGTTATCATTATCTTAATATTATAAATAATTACAGGCGAGGAGGTCCGCATTATGTCCATCAGAGAAATTTCCTTCCCTTCTGCCAACGGCAGAGATACCATTAAGGCTTGGTCCTACAGTCCCTTAGGTAAACCGAAAGCTGTTGTACAGCTGATTCACGGCTATGGTGAGCATTCACGCCGCTATCTGCACATGATCAGCAAGTTCAATGAAGCAGGCTTTGTAGTGTTTGCTGATGATCATCTCGGTCACGGTAAAACCGGCTATGACGGAGGCACCCTGGGTGATCCGCATTCCGGCGGCTATATGACCTATCTGAAGGATGAAAAGGCTTTGCATGATATTGCTAAAGAGGCTTATCCTGAGCTACCGTATTTCGTTTTCGGCCATAGCTGGGGTTCTATGCTGGCGCGTGCTTATGCGTCAATCTACGGTGAGGATATCAAAGGTATGATGCTGTGCGGTGTCTGCTCGCAGTGGCAGGGCTGTGAGGATGCCTATGTTAATGCAGAATTCAAGGCTGCTTATGAGGCAGATCCGTATCAGCCATGCGGCGTCTGGTTTGAGCGTGTTTTCTGCGGCATGACGGACAGAGTGGAAAATCCCAACGGTCCGGCAGACTGGATTGCAACAGATCCGCGAATTGTTGAGGACCATGCAGGCGATATGTTCAATACCTTCGATACTACGCTGGAGCTGTGCTATGATTTCGTGCAGTTGTATCATTATATTGAAAATGATGAGTGGGCTGCCAAGGTGCCGCAAAATATTCCCAGCTATCTGATTGCCGGTGACCAGGATCCCTGCGGTAATTACGGTGAGGGCTTGTATCATGTAGCAAATCTGCTTGCCAAAACAGGACATAAGGTTTCTGTAAGGCCGTATCCCGGTTTCCGTCACGAAATTCACAATGAGCTTTGCTTGCGTGATGAAGTAGAAGCCGGATTGATTAAATTTATGGATGATTGCTTAGCGTAAAATAGTTATAAAGTAAAAGAGACTGCCGCAAGGCAGTCTCTTTTACTTTATAAGCTCCCATATATCGCCAACGTTTTCAGCCAACAGCTTAGCACCGTGCGCTTCCAAAAAGGCGCGGCCTCTGAAGCCCCAGCAGGCGCCGATGCAGGCAACTCCTGCATTGCGGGCGGTGTCGAGGTCGGTATCCGAATCACCGATGTAAATAGTGCTTGCAGGCTCAGCCTTTAATTGCTGCATGATTGCCAGCAGCATATCCGGCGCAGGCTTTTTGGCGATGCCGGCCCGCTCGCCGCAGGCAGCGTCGAGCTGGCCGTCAAAGTATTGCTTAGCCAGCGCCTGTACGCCGTAATCTGCCTTGTTGGAAACAATGGCGGTGCGGCAGCCTGCAGTGCGCAGCTGCTGCAAAAGCTGCGGCACGCCTTCGTAGGGGCGGGTGCTGTCGGCGCAGTGCTGCTTATAGTATCTGTTGAAGCTTGCAAAGACCTCCTCCTGCAGTTCTGCAGGCGTGTCAGCCGGTACCGCACGCTCAATCAGCTTGCGGATGCCATTGCCGACAAACCGGCGCACTTCGTCTGTGGTGCGCTGAGGCAGCTTGTGTTCTGCTAAAGCATGGTTGGTAGCGGCAGCTAAATCTGCCAATGTGTTGAGTAAGGTACCATCAAGATCAAAAATAATAGTTGTATATTTCATGATTAATCTCCTTTTGAACTTCAGATTTTCTTCCTCGTCTATTGTAGCACAAATAAGGCAAATGCTTTATAATATTGTTATATTTTAAGTATGGAGGATAGAGCATGACTTATGATTACGCTCGCTTAGCGAAAATTAAGTGTTTTCTTTTTGATATGGACGGAACCATTAACCTGGGTAACGAACTGATTCCGGGTATGGAGGGCTTTTTTGATAAATTGAAGGCAGCAGGCAAGGATTATTATCTGCTGACGAATAATTCTTCCCGTAGCCACGAGCATTATGTGCAGAAGATGAACGGACTGGGCGTACCTGTTACACGTGAGAATATCTTGATTTCATCAGATGCGTTGACCAACTGGATGCAGAAGAACAAGCCGGGCGCGAAGCTGTTTGTGCTGGGAACGCCGCAGCTGTTGGCAACAATTGAGGAAGCAGGCTTTACGCTGACAAATACATTAGAGGAGGGCGCTGATTATGTAGTTGTCGGCTTTGACCAGACACTTACCTATGACCGCCTTACTACCGCCTGCCGCCTGATTGACAAGGGTGTGCCGTACGTTGCTACACATCCTGATGTACGCTGCCCGATTGAAGGTGGTGAATTCATTCCTGATACCGGTGCGATGCTGGAGCTGATTAAAACTGCTACCGGCAAAAAGCCGCAGCTTATTTTCGGCAAGCCTTATAAGTATATGGTGGATGTGGTTTTGGACAAAACCGGTTATAAAAAAGAGGAAATTGCTATGGTGGGTGACCGCCTGGCAACTGATATTGCCTTTGGCCTAAACAATGACATTCTTTCTGTGATGGTGCTGACAGGTGAAGCAACCATGGAAGATGTAGAAAACGGTTCTATTAAGCCGGATATTATTTTACCGCATGCTAAGGAAATTTTGCAATATCTTGGTTAATAACGGATAAATATTTTGTCTTGATAATGAAAGGAGTATTGCTATGGCTGTTTTGGAGCAGACTGCTGTATTGACTGATGCTATTCGCCCGGTGCCTGCGAGTGAGCTGGAGGCGCGTCTGGAGAAGTTTCGCCGCCTGATGGATGAAATGCATCCCGGTTGGGAGATGGCTGCAGTCAATCATAAGGTTGCAATGTATTATTTCACGGGTACGATGCAGGAAGGCGTGCTGCTGATTCGTCCGCAGGATGCAATTTTCTGGGTGCGCCGCAACTATGAGCGTGCAGTAAACGAATCGCATTTCGGCGATATCCGTCCGATGCACAGCTTTCGTGAGGCTGCCGCTTATTATGGCAGTGCACCGCGCATTATGTATGTAGAAACGAAAAAAGCTACCTTGGATTGGGAAAGAATGCTGCATAAGTATTTTGCCTTCGAAGAGGTTGGCTCCTTTGATGCTGTGCTTCAAGAACTGCGTCTGCGCAAGAGTGCTTATGAGCTGCAGCAGATGGAACACTCCGGTGCTATTCACGAAACCGTGCTGGATGTTATTGCACCGAAGCTGATTCATGCAGGTATCAGCGAGGCTCAGCTGGCTATCGAGCTTTACAGCGAGATGGTGCAGCGTGGTTCGCACGGAACGGCGCGCTTTAACCAGTCCTTGGGCGAGGAGGTTGTCGGTCTGGCTTCCTTTGGCAAGAGCGGTTTAGTACGCACCGGTTTTGACGGCCCCGGCGGTACCGGCGGCACCTGTATAGCGGTGCAATCCATAGGTAATGCTTTCCGCAAGCTGAAGTCCGGTCGACTGGTTTATCTTGATGTTCCCTGCGGTTTTGACGGTTATCATACAGATAAGACAGTCGTTTATTATTTCGGCAGTCTGCAAAAGGACGAGCAATGCGCAAGACTTTTGGCGGCACAGGAGCGCTGCCTGGAGCTGGAGCAAGAGGTAGTGTCCATGATGGTGCCTGGTGAGCCGATTGAAAACCTTTATTTGCGCACAATGGAAAAGTTTGATAATGTTTACGGTGATGCGTTTATGAACGGCGGTAAATTCCTGGGTCACAGCATTGGTCTGGTGATGGATGAAGCGCCGGCTATAGCAAAGGGCTTTAAGCAGCCGCTGGAGCCCGGTATGACCTTTGCCGTAGAGCCTAAAATTGCTTTGCCTGGCTTAGGTCTGGTAGGTACGGAAAATACCTATGTGGTTACGGAAAAGGGCGCATGCTCGCTGACCGGTCACTCACACGCGCTGCGTGAAATCGAATAATATTACGGTAAAACAAAAATGCTGCGGGCGCAAAGCCTGCAGCATTTTTCAGTAATAGTCTTATTCAGCTAATTCCTTGGCGCACTCTACGAATTTTACTCCGGCAGCAGCCATTTCCTGCATAGCGCTTGCGATGGTTTCGGGAGCAATGCCGCGGCAGGCAGCCTTGTTCAGGATTACGTCGAAGCCTGCTGCCTTCAGCTGCAGTACGGTGTTCTTTACGCAGTAATCGGTTGCCAGACCGCCGCAGATAACGGTGGTGATACCGTGGCAACGCAGATATTCGATGGCACCGGTGGAAAGAGTGTCCTTCAAGTCATGGTAGCAGGCACCGTATGGATGCTTATCTGCTTCAATGCCCTTGAATACCTGATAATCATAGGCAGCTTCATCAAGGCCGTCGATAAAGTCAAAGCCTTTGGTGCCGATAATGGCATGTGCCGGCCAACGGATATCAAGATCAGGATAGCCGCTGATGGGAGTGAGCGGAGCGTGCTCGGCGTCGCTGATCCAGAGCGCGCAACGGCTGTGCGCGTCGCGGGAAGCGAGGCGCAGGCTGGCGAACTGTGCCTGGGCGTTCAGCTCGGGAGCGATGGTGTCGCCTTCGGCAACCGGCAGCTCGTCGGGGCAGACTGGGGTGAAGGTGTTTTGGGCATCAATATCAAAGGAGGCAATATATTTTTTTTCCGGTAATTGCATAGTGAACCCTGCTTTCTGTTTTAATTTAGACTTATTGTAGTATACCGCCGTGATTTTAGCAATAGGGAAAATACTTTTGCTATCAGTATTGCAAGTGGTAATGATATTAATATAAAAGGTGGCAACGTAGCCAGTGAAGCAGGAAAAGTCGACCTTGCTGCCGAAAATAATACAAATATCGCTAATGAAGAGTAGATGGCAAAATGAAAGGATTATTAAACATATATATAGAAAAAACACAGGTGAAATATCTATTTTGATATTGCATGTTACAAGTATTGGATTTAGTAGGAGCATGGGTATTTTTATGAAATATAGTTATGAGTACAAGAGAAGCTGTGTCGAGTTATATCGACAAGGGAAATGGCCAGAGACTCCAGAAGGAGCAAAAGTGAAACGTTTTCACAATACGATTCGGACTTGGGTTCGCATAGAAGATGCCTGTGGACCAGAAGCACTACAACATCAAAATCAGAACAAAATATGGACGGCGGAAGAAAAATACGAATTAGTAGCTAAAATTTTAGCTGGTGCATCAGTTAACGCAACAGCTATAGCAGCTGGAATTAACAAAGGACTCTTGTATCAATGGGTCAGATGTTATAGAATGAAAGGGTATCAAGGATTGCTCGCGCAACGAAAAGGACGACCGCCAAAGGAGCCTGACATGAAGAAGAAGATAGAACCAGCAGAGCTTACTCCGTCCGAACGAGAAGAAATGATTCGCCTTAGAGCAGAGAATGAGCGGTTAAGAGCGGAGATTGCTGTTGTAAAAAAAGGATTGCCTTGAGGGAAGAGAGATTCGCAGCGCAACTCAAGGCGAAAAAGCTGCATTCGTCAAAGAACTGCGTGACAAAGGGCATAAGCTGAACTATTTGCTGAATGCGATTGGTTTATTGCGTTCAACATATTATTACGAACTTAGCAAAACGGATAAAGTCAGCGAACGCAATGCCGATTTATCGATTGAAATCATTACTGTTTTCAATGAGAATAAAAGACGATATGGTGTAAGACGAGTACATAGGGAACTTATAAACCGTGGTTTTAATGTAAATCACAAGCGAGTCCAGCGAATTATGCACCAGCTTGCATTGCTCGGTAAACGTCCCAAAGAAAAATATCATTCCTACAAAGGCGAGGTCGGCAAAGTTGCTGACAATATCATAAATCGAGATTTCAGGACAGAAAAGCCATTGCAAAAATGGACGACTGATGTGTCACAGTTTAATCTGCCATGGGGTAAATGCTATATTTCTCCTATTCTAGATATGAATACGAATGAAATTATTTCTTACAATCTTTCTCTCAACCCAAACCTAGAACAAATCAAGGATATGCTTGCGAAGGCATTTAAAAGATTCCCTTCGGTAAAAGGTCTGATTATGCATTCGGATCAAGGATGGCAGTACCAACCTGCATTTTACAGGAATGAGCTTGAGAAACACGGAATCATTCAATCCATGTCTCGAAAAGGCAACTGCTATGACAACTGCATTATGGAAACTTTTTTCGGTAGATTGAAGAACGAGATGTTCTATGGGTTCGAGAAAGATTATCCTTCTTTTGAATCTTTTTCAAATGCTATTGCTGAGTACATTGATTATTATAATAACAGAAGAATTCAAGCTAAAACAAAATGGATGCCTCCCTCTAAAGTCAGAGAAGCATCCATGATGCAAATATAATTATTCAATTTTTAAGCGGTGTCCAGAAAACTGGGTACATATCAGAAGGAGATATCTATTTTTTTATTTTTATCAGATTAATGAAAAAGATGCCTAAGGCTCCTACAAAACTTAGAACATCAAATATAGTACCTTCAAGTGTCGTGGGGAAAAGGAACATCATAATCATGTCCAAGTATGTTGGGGTTTCTGGTGGCTCAAAGATATCTAAATAGTTACCGTATGCCATGATGCCCCAGGCCGCTGCTACTAACAGAGAAAACGAAATGCGTTTGAAATAGCCTTCATCTTTCATGTCGTCGATGACCCCATAAAGACCTACGATGGCAAAGAAAGCCGGGATGATGCCGAGAAGAATAGGATTTCCCGCTGGTGTCCAGTTGAATAGCCATCCTGTGATTTTCTCTGTGAGCCACTCTAAAAAGAATACAAAAATAAAATATATGAATAACTTTCCTATAAAATCTTTTGTTTTTTCCATTGTAATACTCCCTAAAAAAATATTATCGATACATGATATTTTTTTCAGCAATTTTATAATTACGAAGTTTATCTAATGTGCTGACACCACCTGCTGCCGTTGCGATATCTTTGCACCTACGATAGTTGAAGCATCTCCTGTTTCTGGTATAGCAAGCTTATGAAGAGCCTTAGCGAGTTCTTTGTTAGTGCAGACTGTTGCCATTTGAAGTCATGACCTTTCATTTTAATAAGCTATTTACTTCTAAATAAATAGATAGATACCTTCATTCCGTACTAAATATGTCAATTACGGCTCTTTAAATCATTGATAATCAGATGTTGGACTAATGTAGTTACATCCTCCCTTCTCATTTTTATTCCATATTGCGGTATTTTTCTTCACTACTATCTTTAGACGTGAAATTTATTTTAATCAATTTTTTGAAGCATGTCAAGAATTTTGTGTATTTTTTTAGAAATTGGCGATGTATGAATTGCCGCCATTGCCTAGCGAAAAACTGGGACGCCCGAAAAAACGAGGAAAGCGGATTCATCTGAATGATTTCAACTTGTCTTAGAATATGGACGGCATGCAGGTAGGTCATCGGATTGTTTTGATTCATATCTGCGGGAATCGCCGTATTCATGCTTATGTAAGTTGCACTGCGTTGGGTTCTCGGCGGCTTTTCTTCAGCACCGTGGACCCAAGTGCCCTGCATATGAGCTGTGCCTGGCAGAAACGAAAAATCTTACGGGACGCACCGGCAGAGGGCATAGACTTACTATCCTGTGAAGATGTACAAGCTACGTTGGGCCATCGAAACCAACTACTATGAGCAGAAGACCTTCTAGTCGCTGAATGCCTACCGGATTCGCCGCCAAAATGGCATTGAACACATGGTGAATCTGGTAGACATCGTTCACAGCAACCTGAAAATGATGCCGTATCTGGACGAGCATTTTGCAAAGTACCAAAACGTCAGCCCACAAGAGTTGCGAAACCATATAAGCTGGCAAATACAGCGTGAAATATTTTTGGGCACTTTGGTCTCTAAGTCCCAAACCGAAAAAATACAGCGGACTTAATGCAGGCTTTGTGTAAACTCGCTTCGTCAATTTCCGAGGCGGCGTAAAAGTTGTAAAGTGCTGTATAATTAAAAAATAATGGATAATCTTGAGGAATATCAAAGCCGAATTTGTTGGAATTAGTGTCAATGTTAGCAAGGATAATGTTGATAGTAAATATGAAAGCGTTACAGACCAAAGCGGTATTTACGCAGGCAAAGATGGCTTTGGCATTGGAAAAAATACTGATTTAAAAGGCGAGATAATTTTCAGCACAACATGAAGAAAATAGTATAGGTACATTAATGCCTTATCAAAGAAATATCTCTTGAAAATCATACTGTTACTTTAAAGAGAGAAGATGTCTTTGGCAATACTACTAATATAAGTAACGATCAACTTTGAGCAAGAAAAATTGAAAGATACATTAGATTATGCAGGTCTATTATTTGATATAAAAACAGTAGGTGGTATCTTAACCAAATGAGAAGAGTAATTATATATTTTCTGTTTATAATGATTCTTGGGTTTTATTACAATGATATGAGTGATATTCCATTGTGGCAGCGATATTTTCCTATAAAAGTTATGGCTTTAGTAATGGAAAATATTTTTAGCTCGATATATTTAGGATTATGGTCGTTTGGATTAATTGATAATGTAAAAAAAAGTCTAATTAAATCTATAGGGATAATGTTTCTAGGGATGATGTTTTTAAAAATCATACAAGTTATGACTGGGGAGAATTTATGGTTTTTGTTCTATTGAATAAGAATGGCTGGAAAGATGTTGATACTGAAAAAGATGCTCTACATGCGCTTGTTGGCGGTATTATGAGTAAACTTACTGGTAATGGCTTCTTGGCAGGGGCAAGTGCATCCGCTGTTAATGAAATGGTGCAAAAGAAGTTGACTGAGCAATTTGAAGGAGAACCGGATAAGCATCAATGGGCAAGTGCGATTATTGGTGGTATTGTATTGTTTATTTGTTATTATATTGATTGCTCTTTTTTTGCTTTCTCCCCGCATCATCTCTCCTAGCACTCTTTCACAAAGAATTCATTTGTAAAAAAGGCAATTTTGGTTTACACTATAGCTAGAATTCTTGGAGAATATAATAAAATTTGCTAATCATAAAGTGAGGCAGACTGATGGCAACCTACATTATTGGCGGTTTGTTAGTGGTACTGGTGGTTTTGGCGGTACGCAGTTATTTTGGTAAAAAGTATCGCGGCGGCTGTAATGGCTGCTCCGGCTGTCCGCATGCTAAAAACTGCAACTCGATAAGAAAATAAAATATTGACAAAATCCCCTGTTGGTTATATGCTAATACTAGAGTTTTGTAAAATATAATGTACGCTAAACAAAATTCCAGGGTAAGTTTGATGCCGCAGCAACGATGCTTTGCCTGCGGCTTATTTTATGGACGATAAGCTTAGGAGGATGCCATTGTGCATATTCAACGTGGTGCGTGGGCAGAAATAAATCTAGATGCAGTTGCACATAACGTGCAGATGGCTAAGGCCAATCTGAAGCCGACAACCAAATTATGTGCTGTCGTCAAGGCAGATGCCTATGGTCATGGCGCTGTGCGCGTAGCGCAGGAAGCAGCGCGTAACGGTGCAGACTTTTTTGCGGTAGCTCTCCTGCAGGAGGGCGTGAAGCTGCGCGAGGCCGGTATTGAAACACCGATTCTGGTGCTTGGCTCAATGCTGCCGGAGGTTGCCGAAATCTGCGTGCGCTATGATATCAGCCATGCAGTATTTGATGAAGAACGCTTATATGCTTTGAATGCGGCGGCTTTGAAGCTGCATACGAAGGCTAAAATACATATTAAGATTGATACAGGTATGCACCGTATCGGTGTGCATGTGCGTGATGCCGGCAGGTTTGCCAAGCTGGCAGCGTCCTTGCCCGGTATCTATATTGAGGGCGTGTTCAGTCACTTTGCGACTGCCGACGCCGATGATAAGCAGTATGCTGCCTATCAGTTTGAACGCTTTCAGGAGGCGCTGCGCCTGATTGAAGCGGAGGGAGTGCATATTCCTATCCGTCATATCGCCAACAGTGCTGCGCTGACGGAGCTGCAGGAATATCAGCTGGATATGGTGCGTCAGGGAATTACCCTGTATGGCTTGCATCCGGCGCATATGATTGACTGCTACAAGGATTTTGAGCCTGTTATGACTGTGAAGACGCAGGTTGCTTTTGTGAAAACACTGCCGCCCGGTGAAACCATCGGCTATGGCAGAACCTATACATTGACGAGACCTAGTGTTATTGCTACTGTGCCTATCGGTTATGCCGACGGCGTAAGCCGCCGCTTGTCTAACCGCGGGTATATGCTGGTTAACGGCATGAAGGCGCCGATTATCGGACGCGTGTGCATGGACCAGACGATGCTGGACGTGACGGATATTCCGGATGTTAAGCTGGGCAGTGAGGTCATCGTGTTTGGCGGTCGTGAGCTGCCAATGGAGCTGGTTGCGGAATGGGCAGATACTATCTGCTATGAAATTATCTGCGACGTGAGCCCGCGTGTGCCGCGCGAATATGTACGCGGCAACTAAAAAGAAGCATTGGCGTGAGCCGCTGCTTCTTAACTAAATACGCTTTCCCTTATTTTATGGCTGCTGGACGCATTTGCGAAAGGCAGTCCTTTTTTTGTGGGCGGAAGAGCTGCTTCAACCTAAAAAGGCTACTGCGTAAGCAATTTTACGCAATAGCCTTTTTTTACATGGTTATTTTTCAGCAAAAGGTATCTTTATAGCGCTGTTGGCACTGCTTGATGATTTCCTTTGCTTTATCTACGTCATGCGCCTCTTCAAGAGCGGTGCTTTTGCCTTCAAGTGATTTATACACGCTGAAGAAGTGAATCATTTCATCGCTGATATGCTGCGGCAGCTCGCTGATGGATTTGTAGGAATTATACATCGGGTCGCCGAAGGGAATCGCAATGATTTTTTCGTCCATATCACCGCTGTCCTCCATGATGATAACGCCGATGGGGTAGCAGCGCATCAAGGTCATCGGTACAACGTTTTCGGAGCATAAAACCAATACATCCAACGGGTCGTTATCTGCTGCGTAGGTACGGGGAATAAAGCCGTAGTTGGCAGGATAGTGAGTTGCGGTGTACAGGATGCGGTCCATTTTGAGCAGACCGGTTTCCTTGTCCAGCTCGTACTTTACCTTGCAGCCTTTGGGAATTTCGATAACTGCAATAAAATCGTCAGGAGATATACGTTTGGGGTCAATGTCATGCCAAATATTCATAGTCATTTCGTTTTTGCCTCCTCTTGTGCTTTGGGACAGAAATAAATATGTTGCTTACAAATTCCTCTCTTAATCATAGATGTTCTGGAGGCCGATGTCAAATTTTGCAGGATGATTTTGCACAACTTTTACCAAACATTATTACAGCCTCATATAAGCGCTCATTACGCACGCTCCGCGTGCTCCATTCGCTTGAAGTTCGGCGTGCTGCGCAGCATCGAAACTGATGCCGCCGATAGAGTAAACCGGCAGGCTTACAGCGCTGCAGACGTTTTGCAGAAAGCCGAGGCCGCGTGGCGCAAGGCCGGCCTTGCACTGTGTAGTGTAGATGTGTCCGGCGATGAGCACGGTAGCACCAAGCGCTTGTGCTTCGATTGCCTCTTCTACGCTATGAACTGAGGTAGAAAGCCAGGTGAAATGCGTACGCTCGCACGTTGGCATTTGGCGCAGCAGCGCCAGCGGCAGATGCAAATTTTGTATGCCTAGCTTGCATGCAAGCTGCCAATCGCTGTGCAAAATGAGCGGTATACCTGCAGCTTTGCAGCTTTGCTGTGCTTGCAGCGCAAGCGTGCGATAGGCTGCTTTGTCTAAAGACTTCGCACGCAGGATGACAGCCTGCGGACGTAGCTCCGTCAGCTTTGCCAAACGCTCTATTTGCTCAGCTAGCGGACGGGGACAGCTGGCGCTGTCCGTAACGGCAATCAGCGACAGCTCAGACATAAACGTACTCCGACATTACAGGCTGCAGGCCGATTTTCAGCAATGCATCATAGATTTCCTGCAGACTTCTGCTGTCATCAATCTCAAACTGTTCATCGCCCAGTTCTTGCTTTTTACTGTGCGCACCGATGCCTGTGTTGACGCCGGCGGAAATCTTGTTGGCGGCAATGAGCATCAGGTTATCACGCACGCGTGCACATTCGCGGCTGGAAACGGTAATCGAGGCGAAGGGCATGAACAGGCGGTAGGCACAGACAACCTGCAGCAGCTGACGTTCGTGAACGTCCATCGGCTTAATCTTGTCATTGTTGATGATGGGGCGCAGGCGGGGGCAGGAGAAGGCGATTTCCGCATGCGGATATTTCTTTTGCAGCAGGTAGGCATGCAGGCCGGTAGCGAGGGCGTCGCGACGGAAGTCGTCGAGGCCGAGCAGAGCGGCGAAGCCGACGCCACGCATTTTGCCGCGCAGTGCACGCTCCTGTGCGTAAAAGCGGTATGGGAAGACGCGCTTATGACCTGCCAGATGCAGTTGTGCGTATTTATCCTTGTTATATGTTTCCTGGAAAACAGTTACGTAATCCACGTCGCATTCATGCAGGTAAGCATATTCATCGCTGTTGAGCGGATAAATCTCTACGCCGACAACCTTAAAGTATTGGCGGGCTTGCTTGCAGGCTTCACCAATGTAATGCACGTCGCTCATCTTGCGGCTTTCGCCGGTAAGAATAAGGATTTCCTGCTGGCCGGTGGCGGCGATGGCCTGCATTTCGGCAGCAATCTGCTCGCTGCTCAGGCAGGCGCGCTGAATTTTATTATGGCTGTTGAAGCCGCAGTAAATGCAGTAATTTTCGCAGTAGTTGGCGATATACAGCGGCGTAAAAAAGGTGACGTTATTGCCAAAATAACGCTGGCGTTCAACCTGTGCGGCACGGGCAATCTCCTCCAGAAGCGGCAATGCGGCAGGCGAAAGCAGGGCGGCGAAGTCCTCGGGCGTACGCTCGCTGTGAGCGAGTGCCGCGCGTACGTCTGCTTCCGTATATTTTGTGTAATCGTAAGCGGCACGGGCAGTCTGTACTTTATCGAAAATATCGGAGTCGATAATTTCCATGCCCTCCTGATATTGCATCGGGTCGGTTAACTGTTTTTCGCTGAAGGCTGCTGCCTGCTCATCATAAATACTGTTGTTGAAAAATTTATCTTCGTTCTTCATGCTGCCACCTCAATCATGCAAAAAACCTGTTAGCGGGGAGCTGGCGCAGGCTGCATCACGGACGCTGCCGCAGCCTGCAAGATAAGCCTTGCGGCCAGCGTTGATAGCATCGCGGAAGGCACTGGCCATGAGCGGCAGGTTGCCGGCGCTGGCAATCGCGGTGTTCGCCATGATTGCCGCTGCGCCCATTTCCATAGCTTCGCAGGCCTGTGACGGTTTGCCGATGCCTGCGTCGACAATAATCGGCAGGTCGATTTCGTTGATTAAGATTTGGATAAAGTCCTTGGTGCAAAGGCCCTTGTTGCTGCCAATCGGTGCGCCCAGCGGCATGATGCAGGCAGCACCGGCATCACGCATGTCACGTGCACTTTGCAGATCAGGGTACATATAGGGCATAACGATGAAGCCTTCTTGGGCAAGAATTTCTGTTGCCTTGAGGGTTTCATGGTTGTCGGGCAGCAGATATTTGCTGTCTTTGATTACTTCGATTTTTACGAAGTCGGTGTGGCAAAGCTCGCGTGCGAGGCGGGCGATGCGCACTGCTTCTTCGGCATTGCGTGCACCACTGGTGTTGGGCAGCAAGGTGACGTTTTCCGGCACGTAATCAAGAATGTTGGCAAGAGCACCGCTGTTGGCGCGGCGCAGAGCAAGCGTAAGGATTTCCGCACCGGCCTGCTCTACGGCTGCTTTGATTAAGTCCAGCGAATATTTGCCGCTGCCTAAAATAAAACGGGAATGAAATTCGTGTCCGCCTAAAGTCCATGTATCGTTAGTCATTTTAATTCTCCTCCAAGTCTAAAATAATGCGTGCGGCAAGCAGTGCCTGCTGCATGGCGCAGAGTGCGACGCGCGCACCGCAGAGCGGTAAATCGTGAAAATCGCTGCTGCCGTCGCCGCAAAGATAAAGATTTTTTGTGATTTTTTTACTGGTGATTTCTTCAGCTTTGCCGAAGCCTGCAATGCCGCTGCCGGCGATAACCTTTTTATCGCTCCAGGTACTCAATACAGTGCTCACGAGCATAGCCTTGCCGGTAGCATCATCAAGCGCTTCGCAGATAATATCGCAGTCACCTAAAAGTGCGGGGATATTTTCCTGAGTTACCTTGACTACCTGCGAATGCAAAGCTGCGTAGGGGTTTATCTGGCGCAAATGCTTCACAAGGGCGTCAGCCTTGTATTGTCCTATATCGTCAAGAAAATAATATTGGCGGTTGAGGTTGGAAAGTTCTACCTTGTCAAAATCATAAAGATAAAGATTGCTTACACCAAGACGTGTTAAGGCGACTGCTATGTTGCTGCCGAGTCCGCCGAGGCCTACGACAGCAACGCGCGCGTTATGCAGAGCGTCAAGCTGCGCCTGTGTCAGTCCTTTGCCAAGTGCGGCATTGATTTCCTCCTTGCTAATCATTCAGCCACCTCCTACAAAGCTGACGATTTCCAATTTATCGGCGTCGGTAATAGTTGTACTGCCAAAATCCGCCTGCTTGATAATGTTGCCGTTCAGTTCTACGGCAACAAACACAGCGCGATAGCCGAGCTGCGTAAGCAGCTCGCTGAGCGCGGTGGGGCAGCCTAAGGCCTTTTCTTCTCCGTTGATAAGCATGATTTTCTCCTTTCGGGTAATAAAAAAGCTCATGAAAAAGCTACACCCGTGGTGGTGTACCCCTTCATGAGCTAAATTTCAGACTCACTCTAAGCTTTGTTTATGAAGTTGTTAGCATAAGTATAATGTTTTTGTCAGTAAGTGTCAAGGAGATAAGCTGTATATGCTGGCAGAGAAATATTTGCCTGCAGCACGAAATAGGCATATAATGGAAGCAGTAAAAAAAGAGGGGGATTCGCTTATGAAAATAACGAACAGCAAAACAGATATCTGCGCCAACCGCTTCGGTGGCAATGGTGACGTAATTATTGAACATTATCTTGACGAAAGCATGCTTAATGACAGCGTAGTAATGTACGCTAAGGTAACTCTTAAGCCGGGCTGCAGCCTTGGCTATCACATCCATGACGGTAACAGCGAAACTATCGTGGTGTTGCAGGGAACTGCCGACTACAATGATAACGGTCAGGCAATAACGCTGCACGCAGGTGACAAGGTGCATTGTCCCAGCGGTGAAGGTCATGCCATCGGCAATCCGGCAGATGCTGCTGAGGATTTGCTGCTGCAGGCGCTGGTAATCAAAAAATAAATATAGCTTTTATGTCTAAACTAAAAGGACTGACGCCTTGGCTGTGCGTCAGTCCTGAAGTTTTTTATTTACCTTTAAAAAGACTTCCTAAAATACCGCGTACCAGCTTGCTGCCGATTTGGCTGCCGACTGTGCGGGTAGCGGAATTGACGGCGCTGTCAAATACCTTGTCCAACACGCTCTTGGTTTGGCGGCCGCTGCTTCTTTGTGCAGCACGTTCTGCTGCAATGCGCTCACGTTCCGCAGCTTTGGCGGCACGCTCCACTTCCTTGGCCTGCTTGGCTTCTTCTTTTTCTCTCAGTGCTGCTTCCTTCGCTTCAGCTTCAGCCTTCGCTGCCGCTTCGGCTTCCGCATGTGCCTCCTCTGCCTTTTGTGTCAGCAGCTCGTAGGCGGATTCACGGTCAACAGCTTCTGCATATTTGCTGTAGAGTGGGCAGTCTTTGATCAGCTGCTGGCGTTTGGCGTCATCACACACGCCAAGATAGCTGCGCGGCGGCATTACATAAGCACGCTGTACGATAGAAGGAATACCTTCGGGGTCCAGCATAGAAACAAGCACCTCGCCTGTGCCAAGCTCGCCTAAGGCAGCTTCGGCATCTAATGCCGGGTTTTCGCGGAAGGATTGCGCGGTAGCTTTAAGGCTCTTGCGTTCTTTAGGAGTATAGGCGCGCAGTGCATGCTGCAGCTTGTTGCCCAACTGTGCCAGTACGCTTTCGGGTACGTCGGTAGGCTGTTGGGTGATAAAGTAAATACCGATGCCCTTGGAACGGATGAGGCGGACAATCTGTTCAATCTTATCCAAAAGGGATTGCGGTGCATCCTTAAAAATCAGATGTGCTTCGTCGAAGAAGAAGACCATCTTGGGTTTATCCAAATCGCCTGCTTCCGGCATCATTTCGTAGAGCTCTGAAAGCATCCACAGCAGGAAGGTGGAGTAGAGCAGCGGGCGCTGGAACAGTTCGGTAGCGTGCAGCAGGTTGATAACACCGCGGCCGTCTTCTGCCGTAGCAAACCAGTCCTTGATATCGAGTGCCGGTTCGCCGAAGAAAATATCCGCACCCTGATCCTCCAGACGCAGCAAAGCTCTTTGGATAGCACCGATGCTGGCGGGAGTGATGTTGCCGTAGCTTGTTTTGAACTGGGCAGCATTATCACCGACGTATTGTACCATGCTGCGCAAATCCTTGAAATCCAACAGCAGCAGACCTTGGTCATCTGCTACGCGGAAAACAATATTCATTACACCGCTTTGGGTTTCGTTCAGCTCCAACAGACGGCTGAGCAGATCAGGTCCCATTTCCGAAACGGTGGCGCGCACAGGAATGCCGCCCTTGCCGTAAACGTCCCAGAAGCGTACAGGATAACCGGCAAATTTCCAGTCTGTTTCCAAACCCAGCTTGTTTCTTAAGCGCTTGCGGAATCCTTCACTGTCCTCACCGGGCAGGCACATACCGGAAACGTCGCCCTTGATATCAGCCAGAAAAACAGGTACGCCCATTTCACTGAAGCTTTCTGCCAGCACCTTGAGCGTAACGGTTTTGCCTGTACCGGTAGCACCGGCAATCAGGCCGTGACGATTTGCCATTTTGGGATACATATAGATACCGCCCTTGTCGTTTTGACAAAGCCAGATTTTATGCAGTTTAGGGATATACATCTTGCATTCCTCCTCGCGGCATTAAGATTTAGTATGAACGCTTGCCCCACAGAGGATGAGCGCAGGGGCGCAGCGCAAGACGATGAACCTGCTGTGCCGCTTCTTCAAGAGGCAGGTCCTCACGGCTGCCGCCGCGTTCCAGCACGCAAAGAGGCGCTTCGCTGCCAACCTCTCCGCCGGGCAGGTAAATATATTCTTCGTTATCATTGTCGCCGAAAATAATTCCGGCGAGCAGTTTTTCTTGCGTAACTTTAGACATTTTCTAACCTCAGAACATTCTCTTCTTCCACAGCAGGAAGGCAGTGCCGATGGCAATACATGCCGCCAGACTGATGACGATAAGGAACCCGAAGGGGTTTTCTGCAAAGGGAACAGGTACGTTCATGCCCCACAAACCGCTGATGAGTGTAGGAATCGCTAAAATAATGGTGACGGATGCCAAAAATTTCATGACCAGGTTCAGGTTGTTGCTGATGATACTGGCAAAAACTTCCATCATGCTGTTAAGAATGTGGCTGTACATCTCAACCATCTCTACAGCCTGCTTATATTCGATAATAACATCGTCCAGCAAATCCTCGTCTTCCTCATACACCTTTATCAGATGCTGGGATTGCGTAGCATTACGCAGACGCAGCAGTCTTTCCAGTACAATGGAATTGCTGCGCAGAGAGGTGGAAAAGTAGGTTAAGGATTTCTGCAGATCCAGCAGGTTGAAGAGCTCGCTGTTTTCCATGGACTGGCGCAGGTGAATTTCCAGTTCATCCGTACGGCGGATGATGATACGGATATATTTCAGATAGAGAGTAGCGGATTTATAAAGAATCTGGAACAAAAAGCGCGTTTTTTTGAAGGTGCTGAACATTTTGCTGTTGTGCGTGCCAAAGTCTGCAGTTACGGCGTTAGGTTCCAAACAGATAGTGGCAATGCCTTCTTCAGTTACTACGATGCCTAAAGGCAGCGTGTCGTAATCTTTATTGCTGCGTAAAAAAGGAATATCGACCAAAATCAGAATCTGGTCATCTTCCACTTCGATACGCGATTTTTCTTCTTCGTCCAGTGCGGCGCTCAAAAAATCCATCTGGATTTTTGTCGCTGCTGCTATTTCCTGCAGCTCTTCTACAGAAGGAGCCACTATGTCAAGCCAGTAGCCCTTTTCCAGATGTTCCAGCTCCAGCTCGTCCAGTCCTTGGTCGGTACTTTTTAAAATTTTGTACATAGTAGGGTTCCTCCTTTCCTCTTTCCTGGCAGGCGTGATATAAAGCACCGTCTGCGTCACAACGGCTCCTAGACGTACAAGAAGTACGCCGTCGTCGCTATTGCCTGGCATCCGGCACTTTCTCTCACGCCTGTTTGTTTAACATTGCGACAAAGCACCGTCTGCATCACAACGATCTTTATATATTATATTACAGATGCTCGGCGATAGCTTTGGCCAATTGGTCAGCGCAGCTTGTGCTGCGGCCGCGGCAGTCATTGCCTTTGAGCAAATCGGCAACTGCTTTGGCATCCTGGCCTTCTACCAGCTTGCCGATAGCAGCCAGATTTCCGGGGCAGCCGCCGTCAAAGCTTACATTGTGCAGCTTGCCGTCAACTATATCAAAATGAATCTCGCGGGAGCAGACTCCGCTAGTTTTATAAGTAAACATATTTCTTTCCTCCATTGTATTACAACATACATTAGACAATTCGACAAAAATAAATAAAATCCTTTTTCTTATGCTTGCGCAAGAAAGATTTTACGTAAATTTTATTTCAAAAATTTTCCCGCTGCAGAAAAGTTTTGGCGGGAGCTTTAATTTACTAAAAAAAGTTGGTATAATATAAGACAAATTATTGTACGTTGTAGGATGGTAGCATGGTTTATATTCTTACAGCACAAGTATTATGCTTTTGTAGCATGGAAGAAAGGTAGTGTAGTTTTTATGTCTATTCAGTTGGTAATTGTCGTAGTGTACATCGCGTTGCTTTTTGGCATCAGCTTGTGGGTTAAGCACAAGGCTGATTCGGGTTCGACAGCGTTTTTGCTGGCCGGCCGTAAGCTGAACACAATTCTGGTAGCTGTCAATGTTACCGGTCTGGCAGTCGGTGCTGCTTCTACAGTCGGCGTAGCACAGCGTGCCTTCAGTGTTGGTCTGGCAGCAGGCTGGTATAACGGTGCCTGGTCTATCGGTGCTATTGTTATGGGCCTTTTGGCAGCAGGCAAGCTGCGTTCTATGAAGGTTTCCACTATCCCAGAATTCTTTGAGTTCTACTATGATACTAAAGGCCGTGCAATCGCTGCCATCGGTCTGGTTATCATTATGTGCGTTATTACTGCTTTGCAGTATATGGCAGGCGGTGCGATTTTGTCCTCGCTGTTGCCGGATATTTTCTCCTTCCATGGCGGTATGATTATGAGTGCCGTGGTATTTATCGGTATCACCTTGATTGGCGGTCTTTGGTCCAGCGGCCTGGCAAATATCGTTAGCGTTACCTTGATTTATATCGGTATTATTTACTCTGCAATCCAATCTGTATCCAACGTAGGCGGTTGGGACGCAGTACTCAGTAAGCTGCCTAACTCCGAGGTTATGGGCAGTCCGGTAGCAGGCCTGGCTTTTGCTACTATTCTTGGCTGGATTATCGTTATGATTACCCAGACTATTACTGCGCAGGGCCCTGTACAGATTGCCTGCGGTGCGAAAAATGCCAAGGCTGCCCGCAACGGTTATGTTCTGGCCGGCCTGATGATTTTCCCGGTTGGCTTCATCTGCGCTGTGTTGGGCGTTGTCTGCAAGGCTATGTATCCGGAAATGCCGGTGGCACAGGCTGCACTTGCTATGCCCAAGGTTGTTATGACTCTGGATCCTCTTGCCGGCGGTGTAACTCTGGCTGCTTTGTGGGCTGCGGATGTATCTACTGCCTGCACTATTCTGCTGGGTGCGGCTACGCTCTTCAGTAATGATATTTACAAACGCTTTATTAATCCTACTGTTGCGGAAAATAAATTTGTCATCATCAATCGTCTGTCTGTTTTTGCTGTCGGCCTGATTACTCTGTGGTTTGCCTTCAATGCGGCAGGCATTGTTAAGACAATGATTGCCGGTTTGTCTATGACCTGCGGCCTGACCTGTGTGTTCTTCTTTACGATGTTCGCTCCCGGCCTGTGCCGTCGCAGCTCTGCTTTCTGGACTACATTGGTGAGCCTTATCGGCATCGCTCTCTGGTTTGTTCCCGGCAGCCCGCTGGCAGGCATCAAACCGCTTTTTGCCAACGAAGTAATTTACTTTGAATGGCCTATCTGCATTATTACCTTCCTGTTGGTAGCAATGCTGGATAAAAATAAAATCAAAGAGGTTGTAGAGGTTCCTGAAGAGGACGAGTAATCTCTGCGCCTGCTGATATAAAAATAGTTTTGTGAGGGGTGTGACTAACATGCATGAATGTGGTAAAAGCTGCATCAACAGCATCGAAATCGGCCGTGCTGCCTTGCGTATTGCACTTACCTCCAGTCGCGTGGAGGAAACGAAGGTAAAGGAACGCTTAGCGGAGCATGGTATCCGTTCGACAGCTGTTGATTTCGGCGGTGAATTTATTCCTTCTATTGTAAAAATTGTCGAGCGTGCCGTAGTGGCTGCGCAGCGTCAGGGACTTGTAACCGAATCTCATGTGGGTGCGGGTGCTGTGGCCGGTGCGGCGCACGAAGCACTGGAACAGGTAAAGGTTAAGGCCTTTGGCTTTAACGTCGGCGGCAAAATCGGTATTGCCCGCGCCGGAGAGCATCTTTGTGTTGCTATTTATATGGGCGTTGGCGTGCTGAATCTCAATGAGCTGTGTGTCGGATTGGCACATCGTTCGCTGGCCAGTGATGAATAGAGGTGCTTTATGAGTATTTTGGATATTATCGGACCGGTGATGATTGGTCCCTCCAGCTCGCATACTGCCGGTGCTGTTCGTCTGGGACTTTTGGCCGCCAGTATTCTTGGCGCTAAGCCGGTAAAGGCAGAAATATATCTGCATGGCTCTTTTGCCGAAACCTATAAGGGACATGGCACGGATATGGCCTTGCTTGCCGGCCTGATGGGCTGGCTGCCGGATGATGAACGCATTCCGCAGGCTGACAGCTTTGCGGAGAAAAACGGCCTGGAATATTCCTATCATAAAATTGATTTGGGCAATAAGGCACATCCCAACACTGTGCTTTTCAAGCTTACCGCAGCTAATGGTGCCCGTTGTGATATCGTCGGCTCTTCCGTTGGCGGCGGTCAGGTACAGGTTACGGAAATTGACGGGTTCCCTGTAGAGCTCACTGGACGCCTGCCTGCTATTTTGACAGTGCATATCGATACCAGAGGTGTTATTGCGTTGGTTACCAGTACCTTGGCCAATGCCGGCGTAAATATCGCTACGATGCGCTTGTTCCGCAGCGACAAGGGCGGCATGGCATCTATGGTTATTGAATGTGACGAGGCAGTGCCGCAGGAGATTATCAATCTTATAAGCGCGCTGCAGCAGATAGAATCAGTGCGTTTTATCGCCAGTGTTTTGTAAGGGGTGCAGCATGAAAAAAGAAATGCTGTCTTTGAACAGCTGGATTAAAGAGGCTGCTGAATGGCAGCAACCATTAGACGAATTTCTTATAGACTACAATATGCGTGAGCTGGAATGCAGTCAGGAAGATTTACTGGCGAAGATGCAGGAAATGCTGGACGTTATGGAGAAATCTGTAGAGCATGGGTTAACCGGTGTCCGTTCGCACAGCGGTCTGACCGGCGGCGATGCCAAAAAGCTGGCTGCAGCTGCAGGCGCCGAAGGCTTTGTCAATCTTTTGGGCGAGAAGGCTTTGGATGCAGTTATATATGCTACAGCAGTTGGCGAGTGCAACGCGGCTATGGGCCGTATAGTTGCTGCTCCTACCGCAGGTGCCAGCGGCGTACTTCCGGGAGTGTTCTTCACCCTGAAAAAGCACTGCGGACTGGATGCTGCAACCTTGCAGCGTGGTATGGTGGTTGCCGGCAGTATTGGTATGGTAATCAACGAGCGCGCTTCTCTGGCAGGTGCTATGGGTGGCTGTCAGGCAGAATGCGGCAGTGCTGCGGCGATGGCAGCAGGTGCTGCGGTTTCTATGCTGGGTGGCACACCGCAGCAGGTTGGCACAGCAGTAGCGGTCGTTTTTAAAAACGTGTTGGGCCTTGTCTGCGATCCAGTAGCAGGCCTTGTAGAGGTACCCTGCATTAAACGTAACGGAGCCTGTGCTTTGCAGGCACTGTTGGCAACTGAGCTGGCGTTGGCCGGAATCAGTAGCTTTATTAATGCTGATGAAGCAATTGATGCCATGAAGAGCGTGGGGGATGCACTTCCCTGTGCTTTGAAGGAAACCGCAGGCGGCGGTATGGCCGCAACGCCTTCGGCTATAGAGTGGGCGAAAAAATACTTTGCCCGTAAATAAAAAAGTAGCAAAGGAGACTTTAATCATGGAAGTTATTGCAACAACAAATGCACCCAAAGCTTTAGGTCCTTATTCTCAAGCTGTATTGGCAGGTTCTATTCTGTTTGTATCCGGTCAGATTGCTATCAATCCGGAAACAGGTGAAATGGTTCAAAGCTCTATCGAAGCTGAAACTCAGCAGGTTTTAGACAATATTGAGGCTATCCTGACGGAAGCACGCTTCAGATTCATGGATGTTGTAAAAACTACTATTTTTGTAGACGACATCAAGAATTTTGATGCTATTAATGCTGTTTATGCAAAAACCTTTAAAATTGAGCCGCCGGCACGCTCCTTTGTACAGGTAGCAGCTCTGCCTAAAGGCGCTCATGTAGAAATTGAAGTTATTGCCCGCCGCTGATTAACTGCTGCGAAGCAATTTTTGACTATGTCCGGTGATTGCCGTAAAATTTTTTATAAAAATTAAATTTTCCTATTGACGCAGTGCCGGGAATATAGTATAATACTATTCGTCGCCAAGCTATTCAGCTTGGAAACAAGATGGTGGCTGTGGTGAAGTGGTTAACACGGCGGATTGTGGCTCCGTTACGCGTGGGTTCGACTCCCACCAGTCACCCCACCTTTTCAGATTTGGATAAATCTGAATAACCACTAATAAGCTTGGGGCGTAGCCAAGTCGGTAAGGCACGGGACTTTGACTCCCGCATTCGTGAGTTCGAACCTCGCCGACCCAACCACAGCTCATCCTGCATGAATGTGCAGGGTGAGCTTTTGTTTTGTAGGGGCGACCATTGGTCGCCCGCGGACGCCTGCGGCAATGGCAAGCCTT
>ERZ791840.367-NODE-367-length-32332-cov-3.300307_pt1 | contig 32332 bp, 22 predicted proteins | sample MGYA00510291_ERZ791840 | MGnify/ENA primary metagenome ERZ791840 (study PRJEB30046, sample SAMN00715256) | human gut metagenome | study: EMG produced TPA metagenomics assembly of the A metagenome-wide association study of gut microbiota in type 2... | reverse complement strand
TATGGAAGCGGTGGAAGACACATTGCAGCTTTGCTTTCAGAAAAAATGGGAGTTCCCTGTTACGACAGTAAGCTTTTGCTGAAGGAAGCAGAGAGGCATGGAATCAGCCAGGAAATCATCAATGAATTTAAAGGCAAGACCAGTCTTCTCTATGCAATCGGAGTAATGATGTCGGAAGAATCGCAGGATAAAAAACGCCTGACAATTCCGGAGAAGATGTTTCATGCGCAAAAAGAGACAGTGAAGCGCCTGGCACAGGAAGGTCCATGTATTTTTGTGGGAAGATGTGCAGACCAGATCCTGAAAGATGATAATCAGCTGCTTCGTGTGTATATTTATGCATCTGATATGGAAGACCGTATTAAACGGATCAAGAAAAATAAGCATATTTCTCAGAGAGAGGCACTTGACAGAATTGCATATAAAGATCGTCAGAGAAGAGATTATTATAACTTTTATACAGGACATGAATGGGGAAAAATGGAAAACTATGATATCTGCCTGAATACTTCGGTTTTATCAGAGGAAGAATGTGTGGAACTTCTGATGAAGCTTGCAGAATAGAAATATATTAAATATGACCACAACGGGATGAGAAAGGACTGCCAGAGTAACATGGCAGTCCTTTCTGTTGGAGTATCCGCTGATTACAGTGCGTGTTTCCTTTTGTGCAATAATATGATATCAGGGTCAGATACCTTTTGATCCTGACATCATAATATGAAGTAGGAAAAAATGTGATTTTTTTATAAGAATGCGTCTGCAGGCAGAGACTTTAAAAATCTGAAAGTCTTAAAATTGTATGAAATCGGCAGAGGCTTAGTTGACAAGTTTTCGATACTCTGCAATAATAGGAAATTGAAAAAATGACATTGTTAAAAAGAAAAAGATATTCCATATAGCAGGAGGGAATATATTATGAAGAAACGTTATTTAATACTGGCAGGTCTTCTGGTAATGACAGTGGCAGCTGCCGGATGTGGTAAGAAAAAGACAACAGAGACAGCACCTGTAGAGGTAACAGCTACCCCGACTCCTGAGGTAACCAAGGCAGTCGATATGGTGGATATGCAGCAGACAGCAGATGAAGACATAAAGAATATAATGGGAGAGAAGACTTCTACAGCATCTAAGATTGTGTTTGTAAATAATACAGGGGATGACATCCAGTCACTCTATATCCGCACTCATGTGGATGAAGACAGTGAGGATTATGATGCAGACGAGGATGGAGGATGGGGAGATGATCTCATCAATGGAATGTTTACTCTGACAGATAAGGACAAGGCACTGTATTATATGCAGACTGCAAATACACAGACTGCAAATACACAGACATCAGGTACACAGACAACATCCAACAAGAGTACAGCTTCCTATGATATCCGTATTGCATATACAGATGAGGACAAGAATGAATGCTTTTTCCGCGATATTCCGCTTGGAACAATTTCGCAGATTACGTTATGTATGGATGGCACAGATGATGATGCGATCCCATATGCAAAATATCTGACAGGTACATCAACAAAAGAAGTATCCACGCTTGATGCGGTAAAGGAACGTCTTGGCATTACAGATGACAGTAAGTCAGAATCAGATTCCACAGACGACAGTGATAAGAATTCTACAGATAATTCTGATTCAGCAGATAATAATAACAGCGGTGACCAGAATACAGATGACAATGGAAATGGCAGTAATAATGGTTCTGATGATGGAAATGGTGGAAGCACAGATAATGGAAATGGTGGAAACGGCGGTGGTGGAAACACAGATCAGGATAACAATGGCGGCGATATGATTTCCACAGCAGAACAGTATATCGGTCAGCCTCTGGATGCACTGGAAGGCGCATGCGGTTCTCCACAGGGCAGCAGCTATGAGGATGATCCTGAGACAGGTAAAACAGGATTCCATTATTACAGCAATTTCACAGTTTCTACAACAGTTGATGAAAATGGTAATGAAATTGTTGCCGGAATATGGTAGAATAGAACTACGAATGTAACAGAGGAGGTATTCCGATCCTCTGTTACCTGCGATAAAATTAATTTCAGGAGACAGTTACTATGAAACGTGTATTATTAAAATTAAGCGGTGAAGCCCTTGCCGGTGAGAAGAAGACCGGATTTGACGAGGCGACTGTTATTGAAGTTGCAAAGCAGATCAGGACAATTGCTGAGGAAGGACTGGAAATCGGCATCGTGATCGGCGGAGGTAATTTCTGGAGAGGACGCACCAGTGAGACTATCGACAGGAATAAGGCTGATCAGATTGGTATGCTTGCAACAGTTATGAACTGTATTTATGTATCTGATATCTGCAGATACCTTGGATTAAAGACAGAAATCTTTACACCATTTGTATGCGGTGCATTTACAAGCCTTTACTCTAAGGATGCAGTGGAAGCAAGCTTTGTACAGGGCAAGATCGTATTCTTTGCAGGCGGTACAGGACATCCTTACTTCTCCACAGATACAGCCACTGTACTTCGCGCAGTAGAGATCGAAGCAGAAGCAATCCTTCTTGCAAAAGCTGTTGACGGAATTTATGACAGTGATCCGAAGACAAACCCGAATGCAGTAAAATATGATGAAATTTCCATTGAAGAAGTAGTTGCAAAGAAACTGGCAGCTATGGATCTGACAGCATCGATCATGTGTATGGAACAGAAGATGCCGATGCTGGTATTTGCACTGGATGAAAAAGACAGCATCATCAATGCAGTACATGGCAAATTTGTCGGAACTAAGGTTACTGTATAAGTAAGGCTTATAAGTCAGTTTACAGAGAAAGTGTAATATAAAAACTATAAAAAGAGGGAGACGAACCTAATGGATGAGAGAATTCAGAAATATGAAGAGAAGATGAAAAAGACACTGGCAAGCCTTGAGAGCGAACTGGTTACAATTCGTGCAGGACGTGCGAACCCGCATATCCTTGACAAACTCGCCGTAGATTATTACGGAGCTCCGACACCTCTTCAGCAGGTGGCAAATATCACTGTCCCGGAAGCTCGTATGATCCAGATCCAGCCATGGGAAAGCAGCCTGATCAAAGGAATTGAGAAAGCAATCCTTACCTCTGACCTTGGATTAAATCCAAGCAACGATGGTAAAGTAATCCGCCTTGTATTCCCGGAACTTACAGAGGAACGCCGTAAGGAACTGGTTAAAGATGTCAAGAAAAAAGGCGAAGCAGCCAAAGTAGCAGTCCGCAACATTCGTCGTGATGCAAATGATGCATTTAAGAAACTTGCAAAACAGGATGTATCTGAGGATGAGATCAAAGAAGTTGATGCGGCAGTGGATGCAAAGAGCAAAGAAATCATGACCGTATAAGGGAAACGAAAAGGAGAGCTCCATGAATGCGGGCTCTCTTTTTATCTGAATGAGATAATGGACCGGAAACTGTGGTTCATTATGATGAGACAGTAAGGTTAAAGGAATAACAGGATAAGAAAAGGAAACAAGAGTATGAATGTACCAAATCATATTGCCATTATTCTGGATGGTAATGGACGCTGGGCGAAGGCAAAGGGAATGCCCAGAAGCTACGGACATGTGAAGGGCTGTGCAAATCTGGAAACAGTCTGTGACTATATGAAGGAGCTGGGAGTTAAATATGTGACTGTATATGCTTTTTCCACAGAGAACTGGAAACGTTCCAAAGATGAGGTGGACGGTCTGATGAAACTGTTCCGAAGTTATCTGAAAAAATGTATTAAACTGGCAGATAAGAACAAAATGCGTGTCCGGGTGATCGGAGAGGTTTCAGCATTTGATCAGGATATTCAGGAAAGTATTGCACGTCTGGAACAATATTCTCAGAAATATGATGAAATCTATTTCCAAATCGCATTGAACTACGGCAGCAGAGATGAGATCATAAGAGGTATCCGCAAACTTGCTCAGGATGCTGCAGATGGAAAAGTAAAGCCGGAAGAAATTGATGAGCATGTTTTTGACAATTACCTGGATACGGCAGGAATCCCTGATCCGGATCTGATGATCCGCACAAGCGGTGAATTGAGACTTTCCAATTTTCTGTTATGGCAGATGGCTTATACAGAATTTTATTTCACAGATGTGGCATGGCCGGATTTTAATAAAGCAGAGCTGATTAAGGCTATTGAGAAATATAATCAGAGAGACAGAAGATACGGCGGAGTTAAGGAGGAGTAAAGAATGTTTAAGACAAGACTCTTAAGCGGAATCCTGCTTGTGATTATTGCGCTTGCCACTATTATCAGCGGTGATTATGTGCTGTTTTTCACACTTCTTGCGGTTTCTCTCATTGGAATGAGAGAATTGTACAGAGCAATGAAGGTGCAGGATGAGAAGATAAATCTGCTGGCAGCAGCAGGCTATTTAGGCGCAGTATTATATTATCTGGCAGTGCTGCTTGATTTTGAGAGGTATGGAGTGCTGGCAATCATTTTCGGACTTGTGCTGCTCATGTTTGTATACGTGTTCACTTATCCAACCTATGAGGCAGGGCAGGTAATGCCTGCACTGTTTGGTATTGTGTATGTGGCAGTTATGTTGTCGTTTATTTATCTTACCAGAGAGCTTCCCGGTGGAAAGTTCCACGTATGGCTGATCTTTCTGTGCTCATGGGGATGTGATACCTGCGCATATTGTGTGGGAATGCTGATCGGTAAACATAAAATGGCACCTGTCCTCAGCCCTAAGAAATCTGTGGAGGGAGCTGTGGGTGGTGTGGCAGGAGCTGCACTTCTTGGTGTGATCTATGCAGCAGCCACTCAGGGACCGATGCTGGAATATGCTGTGATCTGTGCAATCGGAGCACTGATCTCCATGGTAGGCGATCTGGCTGCATCTGCAATCAAGAGAAATCAGGGGATTAAAGATTATGGAAAATTAATTCCGGGACATGGAGGAATCCTTGACAGATTCGACAGTGTGATCTTCACAGCACCGGTTATTTATTTCCTCTCTCTTGTGATGATTGAGATCTAGAGCGTGTCTGAAAAATCATTCCCGCAATCTGCACGCCCCACTTTGCGGGATATTTCACCCGAATTCAGTTGCCGTAGCCCGCTACGGCGCCCTCATCCGGGCAAAATATCCCACAAATTGTGACGCACATCTTGCAGAAAGCCTTTTTCAGACGCGCTCTAACGGAGCATATATTCTTCTGATATACATGTTTACAGTATTTTCTGATATGAGAACTGTCAGGTCAGAAGTAATTTTATAAAATTGTTGTATAAGTATTGAAATGAGGTACAATATGAAAAAAGTAGCAGTCTTAGGTTCTACAGGTTCGATCGGAACACAGACACTGGATGTGGTACGTGCAAATGATGACCTGGAAGTAGTTGGTCTTGCAGCAGGCAGCAATGTAGAAATGCTGGAGAAGCAGATACGTGAATTTCATCCCAGACTTGTTGCAGTCTGGAAAGAAGAGGCAGCCAGAGATCTGGCAGTACGTGTGCAGGATCTGGATGTAAAAATCGTAAGCCAGATGGGTGGTCTTATCGAACTTGCCAGAATGGAAGAATCAGACATTCTGGTGACCGCTATCGTAGGAATGATAGGAATCAGACCAACTATGGAAGCAATCCTTGCAGGTAAGGATATTGCTCTGGCAAATAAGGAAACACTGGTAACAGCCGGACATCTGATCATGCCGCTGGCAAAGCAGTTCGGTGTGCAGATCCTGCCTGTAGACAGCGAGCACAGTGCTATTTTCCAGGCACTTCATGGAGAGAAAAGAGAGCAGATACATAAACTGCTCATCACTGCATCCGGCGGTCCTTTCCGCGGAAAGAAAACAGCAGATCTGGAGAAGGTGACTCTGGAGGATACACTGAAGCATCCGAACTGGGTAATGGGACAGAAGATTACAGTGGATTCTGCAACTTTGGTAAATAAAGGTCTGGAAGTTATGGAAGCCAGATGGCTTTTTGATGTAGATCTGGATCATATTCAGGTTGTGGTTCAGCCGCAGAGTATTATCCACTCTATGGTGGAATTCGAGGACGGTGCAGTGATGGCACAGCTTGGAACACCGGATATGAGACTTCCGATACAGTATGCATTATGCTACCCGGACAGAAGATTTTTAAAAGGCGACAGACTGGATTTTCATATGTTGAAGCAGATCACCTTTGAGGAGCCGGACAGGAAAACTTTTAAAGGTCTTCCAATGGCGGTGGAAGCGGCAAGGGCAGGCGGCAGTATGCCAACCGTTTTTAATGCTGCAAATGAGCTGGCAGTCCGCAAATTCCTTCAGAAAAAAATCAGCTTTCTGGATATTTACGAGATTATCGGGCAGTCTATGAGCAGACATACAGCAGTAAAGGATCCGGACCTGGATCAGATTCTGGAGATTGAGAAAGAAACTTATCGTTGGATTGAAAGCAGGTGGTAGATTGAAAATTATTATTGCAATTGTCATATTCAGTGCAATCATTCTCTTTCATGAACTGGGACATTTTCTTTTTGCAAAGCTGAATAAGATCGTGGTCACAGAATTCTCTCTGGGAATGGGACCAAGACTTTTCAGTTTTGAGAAAGGAGATACCAGATATTCACTGAAACTTCTTCCTATCGGTGGCTCCTGTGCCATGCTGGGGGAGGATACGGACATAGAGAATGAACCGGGAACTTTTAACAGTGCGTCTGTGTGGGGCAGGATTTCTGTAGTTGCCGCAGGACCGGTATTTAACTTTATCATGGCATTTGTATTGTCTGTGATCATTGTAGGTGCTGTAGGATATGAACCATCCAGAGTTCTTTCCGTAAAGGAAGGTTCTGCGGCTGAGGCGGCAGGACTGAAAGAGGGAGATATTATTACCGGTTATCAGGGATATCACATTGATCTGGGAAAAGATCTCTATGTATATTCCTATCTGAACCAGCTGAAAGAGGGAGATACCATTAACCTGACTGTTAAGCGTGACGGAAAGAAGATGGATATTTCCTATAAGTCGGATACAAATGTGAGATACCTTCTGGGCTGCAATTTTAACGGGGATGATACTTCTGCCATGACAGTGGAATCTGTAATGGATGGAATGCCGTTGCAGGAAGCAGGGATTCGGCAGGGAGATGTGATCACATCCATTAATGGAGTGAAGATTACAAATGCAGCAGATTACCAGAAATATATTCAGGAGAATCCGCTGACAGAAAAGTCTGTAAAGCTTACCTATTCCAGGGACGGACAGGAATATGATATTACGGTTACACCAAAAGAATACCGTACGGCAGAATCAGGATTTACCTACAATATGTATTCTGAAAAAGCAAAAGGGCTGAATGTAGTCAAATATGGTGCCGTAGAAGTAAAATATATGGTACGTACAACGATTCTCAGCCTGAAAGAGCTGGTCAGCGGAAAGCTTGGAATGAAAGATCTGAGTGGTCCGGTCGGAGTTGTGGATGCAATCGGAACTACGTATGAGGAAAGCAAAAGCGAAGGAACCATGATCCTGTGGATGAATATGCTTAATATGGCAGTTCTGCTCTCTGCAAACCTTGGAGTTATGAACCTCCTTCCGTTTCCGGCACTGGACGGTGGACGGCTGGTATTTCTTGTCATAGAGGCAATCCGCAGAAAACCGATTAACAGACAGGTGGAGGGCGGCATCCATTTCGCAGGGCTGATGCTGTTGATGGCGCTGATGGTATTTGTCATGTACAATGATATTGTCAAACTGATCTGAGATAAATGATAGACAGAATATTTTTATAGATAGTTAGCTCGGGCAGAGCGTGAAAAAAGTGAATAATGTAAAAATATTTGCAAAAAAGACAGATTTTTAAAAAAGAGAAATCTGTCTTTTTTGTAGAATTGTTATAGTTGACGGATGAACGTAGCCAAAATTCATTCCAGATTGCCTGCGGCAATGGAATTTTGGCTTGTATGTCTCGGGATAGTGGTGTGTGAACAGTAACGTCGGATTCTTTTATAATAAAGGTAAAGAATTTTTGACATTGCGAAAAATTATAGTTTGTTATATACTGATTTTTTGGCAGTGTTGAGAATGTGACATTTGTCTGAGTTTGTCTGGAGGAGAGAAAAAAGTTATGCCTATTGGAATCATTATCAATGCATTATCCATAGTTATCGGCGGAATCCTGGGTGCTTTTGTGGGGCACAAATTAAGTCCAAAATTCAAAGAGGATATTACTCTTGTATTCGGGGTATGCTCTATGGGAATGGGAATCAGCACCATCGGTCTGATGGAAAATATGCCGGCTGTTATTTTTTCTGTTGTGATCGGTACAGGAATCGGACTTGCGATTCATCTTGGAGAAAGGATTAATGCCGGTGCCGGTGTTATGCAGCGTGTGATCGGCAAATTTATCAAGAATTCAAATTCAGAGCTTTCTGAGGATGAGTTTATGAATACACTGGTGACGATTATTGTATTATTCTGTGCAAGCGGAACAGGAATCTATGGCTCTATCGTATCCGGAATGAGCGGGGATCATTCAGTGCTGATCTCCAAATCTATTCTGGATTTATTTACAGCAGCTATTTTTGCCTGTAGCCTGGGAATGGTAGTGTGTATGATTGCCATTCCGCAGGTGATTATTTTCCTGATCCTGTTCTTTGCAGCAACGGCGATTTTCCCGCTGACTACACCGGGCATGATCAATGACTTTAAAGCCTGTGGCGGGTTTCTGATGCTTGCAACCGGTTTTCGTATGGTGAAGCTGAAGAACTTCCCAACTGCGGACATGATACCGGCGATGGTGCTGATCATGCCTATGTCATGGTTCTGGGTGAATTATATATTGCCGTTAGTATCATAAGTTAAGCTGGCAGATTTTCATTTCTGAGTTCAGAAACGGAGATCTGCTTCTTTTTAGGTCAATTACAATCAAAATTATAGATGACTGTAATGGCGCTTATAAAAAACTAACCAATAGTTAATAGAAAATTTCTTCCTGATATTGTATTATAAATATATAATAAATCTGAAAAAAATATCAGGTGTATCAAAAGTATTTCCTGATATTTGCCTGAAACTATAATGGCACATCAAGAGAGGAGGAGATTTTTATGAGTATGAAAAATCGATTTGCAGGAAAATGTAGAAGCTATCTGGCATTTTTTCTTCTGGCGGCATTTGTAGCACTTTTATTTTTCCCAAGGGTAGCATCGGCTGCTGCCAAGCCAACGGCCAAACAGCTTAAAGTAACCTACAGAGGATTCGAATATGACAATGATACAGCAAAGTTATATCTGAAGCTGAGTCTGAAAAATACTTCGAGTTACACGATTACAAAAGTGAAGATGGGATATGAGATACCTATTATGGAGGATGGAACCATAACCCAGACCTTCAGTGTAACGATCAATCCCGGAAAGACAGTGAATAAGACGGTTTATATTGGAAAAATGACTCAGCAGCCATATAAAGCGCCGAAGGTAAAATGCTTATCGTTCTGGTATAAGTCAGCGACACCTAAGCTAAACCAGCTCAAAGTCAGCTACAAGGGATATGAGTACAATCCGAACACAGGAGAGCTGTATATAACTGCCCGTATGCAGAACACTTCCAGTTATACGATTACAAAGGTAACGATGTATTTTGAGATACCACTGGATGAAACTGCAACACCGACCAAAACCTACAATGTAAATATTCCGGCCGGAAAGACAAAAAATTACAGGTTCAAAATCGGAAGGATGGCAGATGCTCCGGATGGAAAGGTACTGGTGAAATGTAAGAAATTCTGGTATAAGAAATAACAAATGAAATTGTGATATCAGACAGGCAGCCATTGTGAGATACTCTAAACAGTACCGCAATGGCTGCTGTTTTGTTATGCTTAGGAAATTACGTCGGAATTGTTATAATTAGGTATATTTTAGCATAAATAATTCCTGTCTGAAATAAAAATTGCTGTTATTATTTCTGGCTTAGTCGGGCTCGAAGTGGCAGTAACTCCTGCTTTACGTTACAAATGTTTCATGTTATCATTATCTAAAATCAGGGAAGCTGTTTTTTGGGGAATTTTTTAACCGAATGCGGATTGCGAATATCCGTTTGACTTGCAAAATCTGGTAATGAAGGAGGATGAAAAATATGCGGAACAGAAAGAAACTGCCAATTGGAATAGATAGTTTTGAAAAAATAATCCGGCATAATTTTTACTATGTGGATAAAACAGAAATGATAACAGAACTTCTTCATAACTGGGGAGAAGTGAATCTGTTTACACGTCCTCGCCGTTTTGGAAAATCTCTGAATATGAATATGCTGCAGTCATTTCTGGAAATCGGATGTGATAAATCGCTGTTTAATGGACTGAAGGTATCCCGTGAAAAAGAACTGTGTGAAGAATATATGGGAAAGTTTCCGGTAATTTCGCTTACATTGAAGAATGTGGAGGGATTAAATTTTGAGTCAGCCCGGAAATCGCTGAAGAATACTCTGGGAATGGAGGCGTGGAGACTTAGTGCGCTGGCAGAGAGCAGCCGCCTTACAGAGGAAGAAAAAAACTCTTATAAAGCATTGACTGTCGTTGATGATCATGGCGATTTCAAAATGTCTGATGCCACAATGGAGAAGGCGCTGCTTATATTAACTGTATTACTGGAGAAACATTATGGAAAAAAAGCGGTTCTTTTGATTGATGAGTATGATGTGCCATTAGATAAAGCATTCCAGTATGGATATTATGACGAGATGGTATCTTTGATCAGAAACATGTTTGGAAATGTTTTGAAGACAAATTCGAGCCTGTTTTTTGCAGTACTTACGGGATGCCTGAGAATTGCGAAGGAAAGCATTTTTACAGGATTAAACAATTTTAATGTTTTTTCGATTACGAGTGTACAGTTTGATGAGTTCTTTGGATTTACAGATGATGAGGTCACAGAAATGCTGAAATATTTTGGGCTTTCTGACTACCATGAAACAATCAGGGAATGGTATGATGGTTATCAGTTTGGAAAGAAAGCAGTGTATTGTCCCTGGGACGTGATCAGTTATTGCAGAAATTTATGTGCAGATCCTGATGCGATACCAGAAGATTTCTGGTCTAATACCAGCAGCAACAGCATTGTGAGTCGTTTTATAGATAAAGCGAATAAACAGACGAGAGATGAAATCGAAAACCTGATTTCGGGAGAAACGGTTATAAAAGAAATAAAACAGGAACTGACATATAATGAACTGGATAAATCCATTGAGAATCTTTGGAGTATACTTTTTACAACAGGGTATTTAACACAACGTGAAAGAATAGACAGCAGAAAGTTACGTCTGGCAATTCCTAACAGAGAAATTAAAGAATTGTTTGAACTTCAGATCAGGGAATGGTTTCAGGAAAAGTCATCTGAGGATGTAAAGAAGCTTGATAAATTATGCATGGCTTTTCCAGATGGAGATGCAGAAACGATAGAAGATTTGTTTAACGACTATTTATGGAATACAATCAGTATTCGGGATACGGCAGTTAAGGGAAGAAAAGAAAATTTTTATCATGGAGTTTTGCTGGGGCTGCTAAGTCATATGGAGAACTGGGCTGTCTGGTCGAATATAGAATCTGGTGAAGGTTATTGTGATATTTTACTGGAAGTTCCGGAGAATCGTGTCGGAGTGGTGATCGAGATGAAATATGCTCAGGAAGACAGAATGGAGGCAGCTTGTACAGAAGCTCTGAAACAGATTGAACAACGTCAGTATGCTGTAAGGTTAAAGAGTGACGGGATGAAGAATATTGTAAATTATGGCATTGCCTGTTATCGGAAACATTGTAAAGTTAAGATTGGGAAAGAAAATTCTTAATCTAAGAAGATATCTTAATAAGAAAACAGCTCTGCTGTTCTGAAATTACAGCTCCTCTCAGTGATTATTATTTGTGATACTGAGGGGAGCTTTTTATATCATAGAAGATTATTCTGCAATGTTTCTGTGATGTAACAGTCTTTTGGACAGGATTCTTTCTTACGTATTCCTTGTTGGAATAACCCATGTGAAAAGAAGAATTGCGAAGGAAATAGGAAACGAACGGGTATAATTTGTGCAAATTGTTGGAAAATTTTTTAAACATACTTTAATATGAACGGAAAAGTCAGGAAAGGAAGAAAAATGAGAAAGAGACTTATCAACGGTATGAGTGGGGCTTCCGGAGCGCCCCTTACAATAGAATTGCTGAAACAACTGCAGCAGTATAAAGAAATAATAGAGACACATCTGATCGTGACAAAAGGTGCGGAAATGACGCTGGAACAGCTATATGCTCTTGCGGACGAGGTACATGATTGAAACAATCTCAAACCACCAGCAGAGTTGGTGGTACTGACTTCGGGAGATAATTATTATTGTGTAAATAATGAGAATGGAAAAGTATATTATTGGAGTTCAAGCGAAGATAGCTATTATTATATTGCTGAATCGATAGATGAATTTGCTTCTTTTTTTAGGTGATATCTGTTGTAAGGGTAATAAAACGGCTGCCAATCCGGTAAATATGTGAGATAACATATCAGTAGGTGAGGCAGCCATTTTACGTATATTTTTGCTACAACCCTAACGCAACTCAGCAATCCTGCTGACTGCCACGTAGATCTCCTGAATTTTGTACCAGGTTGGATAATCTACGATTCCTGTCTGGTCCAGACCGAAAATGCTCTGGAAAATCCTGACGGAATTTTGGGTCTCAGGTCCGTAAATTCCATCTGCGGTAACAACAGGGACAGCAGGATAAGCTTCTGCGATTGTGTTTAACTGTTCCTGAATCTGTCTTACCTTATTTCCGGATGCACCGATATCCAGATCATATCCTGGCCAGGAGGCGGGGATGCCGGAGATTGCTTCCGCCACATTGATATACATATCATTTCCGTAAAAAGTCCGTAGGATTTCAATGGCAGAGTATCCCTGATCGCCCAGTGCCTTGCTTCCCCATTGTGTCATCCAGCCTCTGTTTCGGCATTGTACCTGTTTGCCGTCACAGTACTGGGTAAGGATTGGCTGACGTACATTTGGTCTGGAAAGATAATTCTCAAACAGTTCATCTACAATGCGGTCAATGCTGGCAAAGATATTCCTGCCATAGATCCATTTGTGATCATAGGCAGTGGAGGAAGTGATCGTAAAGTCATAACCTTTGTTCCGGTACCATTCCGTATAAACCCTGTTCAGAGTAAAAGACATGATAGCCAGAACATTTGCCCGGATGGTATCGTCGGGCCAGGTGGCATAGATTTCGCTGCTGGCTACATTTTTGATGTAATCTTTGTAGCGTACATAATAATTGCCTGCAGCGGAATCGTTGACAGGCCCGTCGTGTACCACTATATATTCAGGGACAACGACCTTGCTTAATACGATTTCGCCGTTTTCGTTTATTGGTTTTATCTCGGCTTCTTCGATTTTGGGAGGATATTCATAGAACAACGTATGCGGAGGAATTACAATTCTCTGGAAAGTTTCGCCGGATTCCATGACATTCAGCGTTGTTGGCTGTCTGGATAAAGTATCTGCTAATACCTGGCTTCCTGCGATTTCTTTGGGTTCAAAGCCTTCTGCTTCGATCTGAATGGTATATTCTGAGTAGGGCTGTTGTTCAACCGGTTCCATACTGTATTCCAGAGGTGGAGTCTTAAGTTCAATGACAGGAGTGCGTCCGGAGGAATCTGTTGCCACTTCTTCAATGGTACTGTCGGGTGCTCCTGTGTAGGAGATTCTGACGCGTGCGTTTTCTATGGGACGATTGTTCAGCCGGTCTGATACGGTAACCTGATATTGTCCTGTATCTATATTTTCCTGCTGCATCTGCATATGATAAAAAGCCATACAAGCTCCTGTAGATAATGCTTTCCTGATAAATTATGCAGGGGACCGGAAAATGTTTACCTGAGAAAAGAATTATTGTAGAAAAAAGAATAAAAAAATAAGGCACCATGACTTCTCATAGTTCCTCATTCTTTAAATGCGGAAGATGGGACTTGAACCCACACGAGCGCAATGCTCACAAGATCCTTAGTCTTGCTCGTCTGCCAGTTCCGACACTTCCGCATATCGCATTTCTCTGGGATTCTTTTGCTCTCCCTCGCGACAAGTGATACTATATCAAATGTAAAAGCTAATGTCAACACCTTTTTGAAAAAAATATAAAAAATTTTCAATTTTTTTTTGAAAAAAAGAGGAATTTGAAATTTTATGTAGAATATAATTAATAAGAGGTATTTTGTCAGCTTGTGGAGGTATCGCTTATGAATATCAGAGAAAGCATGGAACAGCGTGAACAAAAGATGCTCAGTCCTTATGCTGCTTTGAGTCTTTGTTCCAGAGGCAGAGAGCGGCAGGAGGAAGAATGCGATGTACGGACTGTCTATCAGAGAGACAGGGACAGGATCCTTCATAGTAAAGCTTTTCGCAGGATGAAGGATAAGACACAGGTTTTTGTGGCACCCCAGGGTGACCATTACAGGACCAGACTGACACATACTCTTGAGGTATCACAGATTGCCAGAACAATAGCGAAGGCACTGAGACTGAATGAAGATCTTGTAGAAGCGATCGCACTTGGGCATGACCTGGGGCATACACCTTTTGGACATGCAGGCGAGAGGGCTCTTGATGCAGTGAATCCGGATGGCTTTGCCCACTATAAACAGAGCGTCAGGGTTGCACAGGTACTGGAGAAGAACGGCGAAGGGTTGAATCTCACATGGGAGGTCCGGGATGGTATCCTGAATCACAGAACCAGTGGGAATCCGTCTACTCTCGAAGGACAGGTAGTAAGACTTTCAGACAAGATCGCCTATATTCATCATGATATGGATGATGCACAGCGGGCGGGGATTATTTCTGAGGATGATATTCCGGTCACGCTTCGGATGCTGCTCGGTTATACAACCAGAGAGCGGCTCAATACATTTGTTCATGATGTGATAGAGAACAGTCTTGAGCAAGATACCATAAAGATGTCAGCAGAGATCTACGAGGCAATGATGGATCTGCGGGCTCTCATGTTTCAGAATGTATATGAGAATCCGGCAGCCCATAAGGAAGAGGAAAAGGTAGTGAAGATGCTGACGGAGTTATATGAATATTATGTCGAACACCCGGAAGCAATGTCAACAGAATACAGGGAGCTGATCGTGCGTGGAGAGAAGAAGGAACAGGCAGTATGTGACTATCTCTCAGGAATGACAGACCAGTATTCTATAAGGAAATTCCGGGAGATTTACATACCAAAAGCATGGGAAGTCTATTAATCGATCAAGAAGGAGGACGAAGCATGCGTTATTCAGACGATATCATTGAAGAAGTCAGGATGAAGAATGATATTGTAGATGTTGTATCCCAGTATGTGAAGCTGAACAAAAGAGGAAGTACCTATTTTGGACTTTGTCCGTTTCATAATGAGAAAACTCCCTCTTTTTCGGTAACACCGGCGAAGCAGATGTATTACTGCTTCGGATGCGGAGCAGGCGGGAATGTATTTAATTTTGTGATGGAATATGAGAATTATACCTTTGGGGAGGCACTGAAGCATCTGGCAGACAGGGCAGGGGTGCAGCTTCCGAAGATTGAATATTCCGGAGAAGCAAAGAAGAAAGCAGAACGTCGGGCTGCCCTTCTGGAGATCAATAAGCTTGCAGCAGGATATTTCTATTATCAGCTGCGTCGTGAGAGTGGCAGACAGGCACATGAATATCTGACAGGCAGAGGACTCAGTGAGGAGACGATCAGGAAGTTTGGCCTGGGATATTCGGATAAGTACAGTGACGATCTGTACAAATATCTGAAGTCAAAGAATTACAGTGACGAACTGCTACGGGATTCCGGCCTGTTCAATGTGGATGAACGCAGGGGAATGTATGACAAGTTCTGGAACAGGGTTATTTTCCCAATCATGGATGTGAATAACCGCGTGATCGGATTTGGAGGCAGAGTGATGGGTGACGGAAAGCCGAAGTACCTGAACTCGCCGGAGACTACGATCTTTGATAAAAGCCGGAATCTGTACGGGCTGAATGTTGCAAGAACCACGAGAAAAAATTATCTGATTCTGTGTGAAGGATATATGGATGTGATATCCATGCATCAGGCAGGGTTTACCAATGCGGTGGCATCGCTGGGAACGGCACTTACTTCCGGACATGCAAGTCTGCTGAAGCGTTACACTCAGGAAGTATTGCTTCTGTATGACAGTGATGATGCAGGCGTGAGGGCTGCCCTTCGTGCCATTCCGATCCTGAGGGAAGCCGGTGTTTCTTCGAGGGTGGTAAATCTTAAGCCGCATAAAGATCCGGATGAATTTATCAAGGCACTTGGAGCGGAAGAGTTTGAGAAACGTCTGGAGCAGGCTATGGACAGCTTTATGTTCCGCATACATATGGCAGAGCGGGAATTTCCAATGGAGGAGCCCCAGGGACAGAACCGTTTCTTTGAGCGGTGTGCACAGATGCTTCTGGAACTTTCCGATGAACTGGAGAGAAATCTTTATATAGAAGCAATCGTAAAGGATTACAGAAACAGTGGGATCAGTGTGGAGAATCTGAAAAAGAGAGTCGGAGCTCTTGCAATGAAGGGAACTCCGGCAGAGCAGAGGATTCAGCCTAAACCTGTGGGAGCAGGTCAGCAAAAGAAGAAGGAGAGTGCAGCAGAGAAAGCACAGAAGCTGATGCTTACCTGGCTGGTAACTTATCCGGGCATATTTGATACAGTGGAAAAATATATCCAGCCTTCAGATTTCGTGGTTCCTCTGTACAGGCAGGTGGCAGAGATGCTTTACCAGCAGCACAGGGATGGCGATGTGAATCCTGCAAGGCTGATGAATGCTTTCATTGACAGTGAAGAGCAGAGAGAGGTTTCATCCCTTTTTAATGCAACGATCCATCTGGAGACTCCGGAGGAACAGAACCGGGCTTTTTCGGATGCTGTGATCAGGATTAAGGATGAGAGTCTGAAAGAGAGAAACAGAACCTGGGATCCCACAGATATACAGGGACTGCAGGAACTTGTAAAAGCAAAGAAAGAACTGGAAGAGCTTGGAAGAAAGCGGCAGCAGCTGCATATTTCTTTTGAATAAGGATAAAATATAAACACTATATGGAGGTATAGAGCACATATGGAAATGAATATGGGTAAATTCAGTGAAAAACTGGTAGAACTTCTGGAGCTTGCCAAAAAGAAAAAGAATGTACTGGAATACCAGGAAATCAATGACTTCTTTAAGGCCCAGCCACTGGGAGTTGAACAGATGGAGAAAGTATTTGACTTTCTGGAAGCCAGTGGAGTGGATGTGCTTAGGATTACAGACAGTAATGCAGATGATATGATCCTGGATGATGACGATGCAGACATTGATAAGCTGGATGAAGAAGAGATTGAGCTTGACAAGATCGATCTTTCTGTTCCTGAAGGTGTAAGCATCGAGGATCCGGTACGTATGTATCTGAAGGAAATTGGTAAGGTTCCGCTTCTTTCAGCAGAAGAGGAAATCGAACTTGCAAAGAGAATGGAGAATGGGGATGAGGCTGCCAAGAAACGTCTGGCAGAAGCAAACCTTCGTCTTGTTGTCAGCATTGCAAAGAGATATGTGGGACGTGGAATGCTTTTCCTTGACCTGATCCAGGAAGGTAACTTAGGTCTGATCAAAGCGGTTGAGAAATTTGATTACCGCAAGGGTTATAAATTCAGTACCTATGCTACATGGTGGATCCGTCAGGCAATCACCAGAGCAATCGCAGACCAGGCACGTACCATCCGTATTCCGGTGCATATGGTTGAGACTATTAACAAACTGATCCGCGTTTCCCGTCAGTTACTGCAGGAGCTTGGACGTGAACCTACGCCGGAAGAAATTGCAAAAGAGATGGATATGTCTGTAGAGCGTGTACGTGAGATCCTTAAGATCTCCCAGGAGCCTGTATCTCTGGAGACACCTATCGGTGAGGAAGAGGACAGCCACCTTGGAGACTTTATCCAGGATGACAATGTACCTGTACCTGCAGATGCAGCAGCATTTACTTTGCTGAAAGAGCAGCTGGTAGAGGTTCTGAGCACATTGACAGACAGAGAGCAGAAAGTATTGCGCCTGCGTTTTGGCCTGGACGATGGACGTGCCAGAACTCTGGAGGAAGTTGGTAAGGAATTTAATGTAACAAGAGAACGTATCCGTCAGATTGAGGCAAAGGCTCTCCGCAAGCTTCGTCATCCGAGCCGCAGCCGTAAACTGAAGGATTATCTGGACTAAGGAGCCTGTTATGCAGCTTTCATTACGTTTGTCTGCAATAGCAGGCCTGGTGACCAGGGGAAACAGACTTGTGGATGTGGGATGCGATCATGGATACCTGCCGGTTTCGCTTTATCTGGATGGAAAGATTCCGGGTGCGATTGCCATGGATGTAAGAAAAGGCCCGTTGTCCAGAGCGCAGGAACATATTTCTCAGTATGGACTGGACGCATACATAGAAACCCGGCTTTCAGACGGACTTGAGGCTTTGAAACCGGGAGAGGGCGACACTCTTGTGATTGCAGGAATGGGTGGCCCTCTCATGGAGAGGATTCTTACTGACGGGGCAGAGGTCAGGGAGAGCTTTCGGGAAATGATCCTGCAGCCTCAGTCAGATATCCCCCATTTTCGCAGATTTGTCAGAAAAATCGGCTGGCAGATCACAGAGGAGGAGATGGTTCTGGAGGATGGCAAGTTTTATCCTATGATGAAGGTAATTCATGGAGAAAAGATGCATATTTCAGAAGATACTCCTTATACTTTAGATGAGTGGTTTGGAGGAATGCTTCTGGAAAGAAAGCATCCTGTTCTGCGGGAGTATCTGGAAAGAGAGCTTCGCATCCGCAATGAGATTCTTGACAGATTAAAGAATGCGCCCAATGCAGAGAAGCGTGCGGGCGAGATAGAGGAGGAAAAGCAGGCAGTTATTGCTGCTTTAGAGGAATATGAAGGCATATGAACTGACCTCCTGGCTGGAGAAGAAGTACCCGTCAGATGCAGCAGAGGACTGGGATAACGTAGGACTTCTCGCAGGAGATGATACAAATGAGATCAGCCATGTGTTTCTGGCTCTGGATCTGACAGAGGAAACACTGGCTGAGGCCATAGAGGATGGGGCAGATATGATCATTACCCATCATCCCATGATCTTTTCCGGAATTAAGAAGATCAATAATCACAGCTTTACAGGAAGAAAGATCCTTACGCTGATACAGAAAGGAATTGTTTATTATGCGATGCATACCAATTATGATGTGCTGGGTATGGCGGATCTGAGTGCAGACTATACGAAAATGCATGATACCACAGTCCTTTCCATAACTGAAGAGAGAGATGGGGAAGTACAGGGCTTTGGCAGAGTTGGGAAACTTCCACGGGAAATGACACTGAGAGAGTATGCACAGCTTGTCAAAGAGTCTCTGAAGTTAAATGATGTAAAGGTTTATGGGAATCTGGACAGCATGGTAAAATGTGCTGCTGTATGTACAGGATCAGGCAAGAGCATGATCAAGGATGTCATTAAGGCCGGTGCGGATGTGTATGTGACCGGTGATATCGACCACCATACAGGAATTGATACGGTTGCGCAGGGACTGGCGCTGATCGATGCCGGACACTACGGAACAGAATATATTTTTATGGATGCAATGAAAAAAGAACTGACACAGGCATTTCCGAAACTGAAAATCTCCTGTGCAGAGGTAAAGAGCCCGTACACGATTCTGTGATACGGGTTCTTACCATATAATAATGAAATTATAAATGAAAATTGGCTGATCTGCCTGTTGGCGGCGGAGCTGATAACTGTATTTACTTGTCGGTATAGCAGAAATGGAGGCAGGATTTATGGAACAGAAAATGTATAACGTTACGATACAGGGAATAACAAAACAATATCCTGAGAAGATTCCTTACAGTGAGATTGTAAAGGAATACGAAGGAAGTACAGATGCACCTGTAATGCTGGTGATCGTAAATGGCAGGCTGAGAGAACTGCATAAGCATCTCAAGACAGACTGTGAGATTGAATTTGTGACATCCAAAGATCCGATCGGACACAAAACTTATTGCAGAAGTGCAAGTCTGATTCTTCTGAAAGCAATTTATGATGTGGCAGGGCAGGAAAATATAGACAGTGTAGTGATCCATTATTCTGTAGGCAGCGGCTATTATTTTACAATGAAAGGACCTATGGCGCTGGATCAGGAATTTATTGATAAGGTAAAGGCGCAGATGCATAGGATCGTGGACGAGAATCTTCCCATTGTAAAGCGAAGCGTAAGCACCAGTGAGGCAGTTGCACTTTTTCATAAGCATCATATGTATGACAAAGAGAAGCTGTTTAATTACCGCAGAAGCTCTGCGGTGAATCTTTACAGTATTGGAAGCTTTGAGGATTATTTCTACGGTTTTATGGCGAACCATACGGGATATATTAAGGTTTTTGATCTGTTTTTGTATGAGGGCGGTTTCGTACTGCAGCTTCCGACTCAGAGTGAACCGGACCGGATACCTGAATTTAAACCGAGAGAGAAGATTTTCCGCGTGCAGAAGGAATCTCAGGAATGGGGAGATAAACTGGATATTGCGACAGTCGGTGACCTGAATGAAAAGGTTACCAGAGGTGGTATCCAGGATATTTTGCTGATCCAGGAGGCTATGCAGGAGGCAAAGATTTCGGAAATCGCATCTGAGATTGCCGCAGCCGGAAACAAGAAGTTTGTTATGATCGCAGGTCCGTCTTCTTCCGGAAAGACTACGTTTTCACACAGGCTGTCTATTCAGCTGGCTGCCCATGGAATGAAACCGCATCCGATCGCAGTGGATAATTATTTCATTGACAGGCACCTGACTCCTGTAGATGAGTTTGGGGAAAAGAATTTTGAGTGTCTGGAAGCGATTGATGTGGAGCAGTTTAATAAAGATATGCTTGAGCTTTTGGAAGGAAAAAGGGTAGAGATGCCGGTTTTCAATTTCAAAACAGGAACCAGAGAATATAAAGGTGATTTTCTGCAGCTGGATAAAGACGATATTCTGGTGATCGAGGGAATTCATGGATTGAATGACAGGCTCAGCTATGCGCTGCCAAAGGAGAGCAAATTTAAGATTTATCTCAGTGCTCTGACTCAGCTGAATATTGATGAACATAACAGGATTCCTACTACGGATGGTCGTCTGATCCGCAGAATTGTAAGAGATGCCCGCACCAGAGGGACTTCTGCGAAAGAGACAATTGCAAGATGGCCTTCTGTACGCAGAGGTGAAGAACAGAATATCTTTCCCTTCCAGGAGGATGCAGATGTAATGTTTAATTCTGCGCTGATCTATGAACTGGCATGCCTGAAAGTATATGCGGAACCGCTTTTGTTTGGGATTGCCAAGGACGAACCGGAGTATACAGAGGCGAAGAGGCTGCTGAAGTTCTTTGAATATTTTGTTCCGGTGCCAAGCGAGGCAGTGCCGAATAATTCGATTTTAAGAGAATTTATCGGTGGAAGCTGCTTTAATGTGTAAAATAGTAGGATGAAATTTCTTTACAAGTGCAAAAAAACGTGCTAGAATAGCACTTGCGCAACCAGGCCAGGTAATCGCGGCTGAACAGACGAAAGGGTTCAGACGAGGAAAGTCCGGGCTTCGCAGGGCAGGATGCCGGATAACGTCCGGTGGAGGTGACTCCCAGACCAGTGCAACAGAAATAAACCGCCTCACTTGCTGAGGTAAGGGTGGAAAGGCAGTGTAAGAGACTACCGCCGTCCTGGTAACAGGCCGGGCACATGTAAACTCCATTCGAAGCAAGACCGAATAGAAAGCGATACGGCTGCCCGTCGTGCTTTCAGGTGGGTCGCTTGAGCCTTATGGCAACGTAAGGCCTAGACAGATGATTACCCAATGACATAACCCGGCTTATCGGTCTGATTGCGTACAAAAAAACAGAACGGATTTCTTCCGTTCTGTTTTTTTGATATGTGTTTTATTATTTATTGCGTTTACCTGTGTATTTCTCTTCGCAGTATTTACATCTGTAAACTTCTTTCTCTTTATCTGCAAGAACAAAGATCTGGTCGAGTCCCTGTTCAATGGAAGTGATGCAGCGTGGATTCTTGCATTTGATCACGTTGACAACCTGATTCGGAAGTTTCAGTTCTTTTTTGGCAACGATCTTCTCGTCCTTGATTACGTTTACAGTAATGTTATGATCGATAAAGCCGAGAATGTCAAGATCGAGATTCTCAACCGGGCATTCAACCTTGATGATATCTTTCTTACCCATTTTGTTGCTGCGTGCGTTCTTGATGATGGCAACGGTGCAGTCAAGTTTATCAAGCTTCAGATCATGATAGATAGTCATGGCCTTGCCTGCTTTGATATGGTCTAATACATAACCTTCGCGAAGTGCTCCAACATTTAACATGGTAATTTTACCTCCAGTAATGTGAGAATCAGGGCCATACGTACATATACACCGTACTGTGCCTGTTTGAAATAAGCTGCTCTCGGGTCTGCATCCACCTCTGTTGAGATTTCATTTACACGTGGAAGCGGATGGAGAATGTACATGTCTTTTTTGGCAAGTTCCATTTTCTGTTTGTCCAGAATGTAGAAATCCTTCATGCGGACATAGTCTTCTTCGTTGAAGAAACGTTCTTTCTGTACACGTGTCATGTAGAGGATATCAAGATCAGGTAAAGCATCTTCCAGTCTCTCTACTTCCTGGAATTCGATATTGTTCTTTTTCAGAACATCCTCGCGGATATAGCTTGGGATGCGAAGCTCTTCCGGTGAGATCAGAATGAATTTTACATTTGTGTAACGTACAAGTGCTTCGATCAGGGAGTGAACTGTACGTCCGAATTTCAGGTCGCCGCACAGACCAATGGTCAGATTGTCCAGACGTCCTTTCAGGGAACGGATGGTAAGTAAGTCGGTTAATGTCTGGGTAGGATGTTGATGACCACCGTCGCCGGCGTTGATAACAGGAATAGAAGAAGCCATAGAAGCTACTAACGGAGCACCTTCTTTCGGGTGGCGCATAGCACAGATGTCAGCGTAACAGGATACAACGCGGATTGTATCGGCAACACTTTCACCCTTTGAAGCGGAACTGGAATCAGCTGATGAAAAACCAAGAACTTTACCGCCAAGGTTCATCATAGCAGCTTCAAAGCTGAGACGGGTACGGGTGCTTGGCTCATAGAATAAAGTTGCCAGTCTTTTATCATCGCAGACATGTGCGTATTTATCAGGGTGTTTCTCAATATCGCTGGCCAAGTCAAGAAGAGTATTTAACTCATCAACAGACAGATCCAGCGGACTCATTAAGTGTCTCATTTCATACCTCCATATTTTACTGGTTCAGGAATTTTTATTTAATCCTTCATAACATCATATAATAATCAGGTGCTTTTTTCAAGAGAGTTTTCCAAGTATTTTCTCAAAAAAAAGTCCGGCTCCGAACCAGAGGGGAGCGTAGTCCGGTCTTATCAGTCCCCGGTAATTCAGAGGAGTGTTGCTGTAGTCCCAGGGACACATATGAAAACAGCGCAAAAGAGCACCGCTGATAAATTCCACGAAGAAAAATCCGACAGTATAAATGCAGCCGCGGACAAAAAGCGGGACAGCAGAAAGTTTACCGGAGAGCGGGCGGATGATGGCGCCGCATCCGTAAATGGGAAACATTAAAAGGGAAGTTTTTCCTGTCATGGTAAGTTCTCCTGAAAGGATGGAATGCAGTCCGGTCCAGAGGATTTCCATGCACCAGCCCGTCAGACCGCAGAGAATAAAAGCTTTTTTCATAGGTAACGCTCCTGTATAAATTTCTATGATTCTAGTATTGCCTGCCTTGAAAAAAACATACACGTAGGATATAATGAGAACACGTTATTACACTATAGCAATGAGGTGTCTTATGCGCAAAAGGAACGTGCGGAGGGGATCTCATGGAAATAAGAGGAGTTTATTATGAATTATCAGGAAAGCCGGGAGTACATAGACAAAATCACCCGGGAAATTCCCAGTGTCCTGGGACTGGATCATATGCGTGAGCTGATGAAACGTCTTGGAAATCCACAGGATAATCTGAAATATGTGCATATAGCCGGTACCAATGGCAAGGGTTCTGTCATTGCTTTTTTGTATTCTGTTTTATCCGGTGCGGGATATCGCATTGGAAGATATGTTTCGCCTACCCTATATTCCTACAGAGGCAGGATGGAAGTTTCGGGAAACAGGATCAGCAGAGAGGACTTTGCTGCTTATATTACACAGGTGTCTGATGTTATTGCTGCTATGACAAAGGATGGTTATCCCCATCCCACTGCATTTGAAATAGAGACTGCGGTGGCATTTCTGTTCTTTAAAAAAGAGAATTGTGATCTTGTTTTGCTGGAAGTGGGAATGGGCGGAAATCTGGACGCCACAAATATTATTAAGAATACGCTGCTGGCAGTGCTGGTATCGATCAGCATGGATCATATGTCTTTTCTTGGAAATACTCTGGCACAGATTGCAGAGAAGAAAGCCGGGATCATCAAAGACGGCTGCAAGGTGGTGACTGCCGGGCAGAAGCCGGAAGCAATGCAGGTGATTGAGAGAATCAGCAGAGAACACGGTGCAAAATGTACCATAGCAGATGCTTCTGAGGCAGAGGTGCTAAAGGAAAGCTGCCTTGGACAGACAATCCGGTACATGGGTGAAGAGTATGAGATTCCGCTGGCAGGTGTTTATCAGAAGGAAAATGCAGTAGTTGCGTTGAATGCTTTAAAAGTATTGGATGAGCTGGGCTTTCCCACTGCTGCGGAGCAGAAAAAAGAAGGGCTTCGCACAGTAAACTGGAACGGACGGTTTACAGTTATCTGTAAAAAACCGCTGTTTGTGGTAGACGGGGCTCATAATCCTGCTGCTGCGGATATGATGGCAGCTTCAATAGAACATTATTTTAAGGGAAAACGGATCATCTATATTATGGGAGTGTTTGCAGATAAGGATTACAGAAGTGTGATTCAGAAAACTGCGCACTTTGCAGACCGGATACTTACGATCCAGACTCCGGATAATATAAGGGCACTGCCTGCCGGAGAGCTGGCGAAGACTGTCAGTGAATATAATCCCAATGTACAGGCAATGGATACGATTAAAGATGCAGTGGAGGAGGCTTTTTCACTTGCCGGGGAACAGGATGTAATCATTGCCTTTGGCTCTCTTTCCTTTATCGGAGAGATGACTGATATTGTAGAGAATTTGTGAAAGTAAAAAGGTACAACATAAATGATAGATTTACAGGAATGCAGAAATGAAATAGATAAGATCGACAGCGATATCATACGTCTTTTTGAACAGAGAATGAAGGTGTGTGAGGATGTTGCAGAATATAAGATACGAACAGGAAAGAAGGTTCTGGATCCGGAAAGAGAGAGACAGAAGCTGGAGGTCCTGAGAGGTAAGGCACATGGAGAATTTAATCAGCTTGGTGCGCAGGAGCTTTTTCAGCAGATCATGGCGATCAGCCGTAAGAGACAGTATCAGCTTCTCACAGAGCATGGAATCGAGGATGATGAGAAACTGGAAATGGTAGATGCACTTCCGTTGAAAGATGTAAGAGTTGTCTTTCAGGGTGTGGAAGGTGCATACAGTTATGCTGCAATGAGGGAATATTTCCAGGACGATATTGAGAGTTTTCATGTAAAAACCTGGCGCGATGCAATGGAAGCAGTTGTGGAGGGAAGAGCAGACTATGCGGTACTTCCCATTGAGAATACAACTGCCGGTATTGTGGCGGATATTTATGATCTTCTCACAGAGTATGAACTTAGCATTGTAGGGGAACAGATCATCCGTCCGGAGCATGTGCTTCTGGGACTGTCGGATGCTGAACTGGAGGATATCAGACAGGTATGTTCTCATCCTCAGGCGCTTTCCCAGTGTGGAAAATATCTGGAATCTCATCCGGACTGGAAGAAGAAAGAGATGGAAAATACTGCCGGTTCTGCCAAGAAGATAAAAGAAGACAATGACAAGACGCAGGCTGCTATTGCCAGCAGACAGGCAGGAGAGCTTTACGGACTGAAGATTCTGGCTGAGAATATCTGCTATAACGGACAGAATGCCACACGTTTTGTGATCGTGAGTAAGAAACCAATCTATGTGAAGGATGCACATAAGATCAGTATTTTCTTTGAACTGCATCATGAGAGCGGAACTCTTTACAATATGCTGTCTCACATTATTTATAATGGACTGAATATGACGAAGATAGAATCCCGCCCGATCACAGGGAAGAACTGGCAGTACCGTTTTTTTGTTGATTTCGAGGGAAATTTAAAGGACAGTGCAGTGAAGAATGCCCTGAGAGGAATTGAGGCAGAAGCTGACAGAATGAGAATTTTGGGAAATTATTAAAAATCATTTCCACAATCTGCACGTCCCACTTTGCGGCATATTTTGCGTAAAGCATTTTTCAAACACACTCTGGTACATCGTTTTCGAAATAATGATACCACTCACAGCAGAACAATAAGATAAAACAACAAGGTAAGAAGGAAGTAATAAAAAATGGCTAGATTAAATGAATGCATCTTATACCGTAACTTTGAACATGGAGAAATCCTTGATAAAATGGCAGAACTGATGAATGCCTGGGAACAGAAAGCACCTGATCTGAAAGAAAAGGAAGGGCTGTTCTTTGAATGTGCCAACGGACTGGTGGAAACTGCCGGCGCTTATGGATTTTCCGGAAATTTATGGCACTGTTATCTGACATTTCTTCTGGTAAATAATGAAAATGCATTCAGTACAGCCTGTGAGATCAGAGGGGCTGTCAACGGAAGTATTAATGAACTGGCACTGAATGATTTCGGTGTGTTTAAAGAACTGTATGATTTTGACCTGACTGTACTGGATGAGGCATTTGGAATTTCCTGCTGTAAGGTTCTCGGTGATTATACCAACACCGGAAGTAACAGCAAGATGTTTAATTCCCGTATCAGAGACCGTATCTGTGATCTGAGCAAAACGCTGGCAGCAGCGGAGTCCACAGAGGAATTCATGAAGGATATGGTACAGTTTTATAAGGATTTTGGTGTGGGTAAGCTGGGATTACATAAGGCTTTTCGTGTAGGCCATGATGAGAATGATAATGTGGAGATCCAGCCGATTACAAGGATTGCTCATGTGAAACTGGAGGATCTGGTTGGATATGAAATCCCGAAGCAGAAGCTGATCGAGAATACAGAAGCATTCGTAAGAGGCAGAAAGGCAAACAACTGTCTGCTTTTTGGCGATGCGGGTACAGGTAAATCCTCAAGTATCAAGGGTATCCTGAACCGTTATTATGATGAGGGACTTCGTATTATTGAGGTGTACAAGCATCAGTTCCAGGATCTGAATGACGTGATCGCGCAGATTAAGAACAGAAACTACAAATTCATTATTTATATGGATGACCTGTCATTCGAGGAATTTGAAATCGAATATAAATATCTGAAGGCAGTGATCGAGGGTGGTCTGGAGAAGAAGCCGGACAATATCCTGATCTATGCAACAAGTAACAGAAGACATCTGGTAAGAGAGAAATCCAGTGACAAGCTGGAGATCATGGATGATGACGATCTGCATTCCTCCGATACAGTGCAGGAGAAGCTTTCACTGGTTTATCGTTTTGGTGTCCGTATTTATTATGGTGCACCGAGCAAAAAAGAATTCCAGACAATTGTGAAAGCTCTCGCAGAGAGAAACGGAATTACCATGCCGGAGGACGAACTGCTTCTGGAAGCAAATAAGTGGGAGCTTTCCCATGGAGGACTTACAGGACGAACTGCACAGCAGTTTATCGACCATCTGCTGGGTGTGGAGAAGGAATAAAAAAGCAAATAGATGAATGGTAAAGGGGGAACGCATATGGCAGTCATGACATTTGCAGCCATTGATATCGGATCTTATGAAGTCAGCATGAAGATCTTTGAGATGTCAAAAAGAATTGGTTTTCGTGAACTGAATGATGTCAGATACAGTCTAGAAATCGGAAAGGGTGTCTATTCTGACGGAAAGATCGATTCAGAAATGCTGAATGTTTTATGTGAGGTGCTGAACGACTTTAAGAGGCTGATGCAGGACTTTGGGGTGGAAGAGTATCGTGCCTGCGGCACCAGTGCATTCAGAGAACTTGTGAATCCGCTGCTGATCATTGAACAGATCTATCAGCGTACAGGAATGAAAATTGAAATCCTAAGCAGTGCAGAACAGCATTTCCTTGGGTACAAATCAATTGCTGCTATAGAAAAGGGATTCAAAAAGATGATCCAGAAAGGCACCGCAATCCTGGATGTGGGTGGCGGAAGCCTTCAGGTTTCCCTCTTTGACAAGGATGCACTGGTCACTACCCAGGGACTTAAAATGGGAAGTTTAAGAATCCGCCAGCGTCTGCAGGAACTGGAGAAAACAACCATTCATTATGACAAGCTGGTTGAGGAATTTATCCGAAATGATCTGATGAGCTTTCAGCGTCTGTATCTGAAGGATAAGGATATCAGGAATGTGATTCTGATGGGAGATTTTATTACAGATATGATCTTCCAGGAGGAAATGGAAGACAGGATCATTACAAGGGAAGAATTTATGAAACGCTATGAGGATACAGTTGGAAAATCTGTTGACCTGCTGGCACAGGAGATGGAGATTGATCCGGAATATGCATCCCTTGTTGTGCCGACCATGGTAGTGTGCAGAAATTTTATTGATGTTTTCAATGCAGAGTCTCTCTGGGCACCAGGTGTTTCCCTGCTGGATGGAATTGCCTATGATTTTGCAGAGAAGAAAAAATTTCTCAAAAGTGTCCACAATTTTGAGAATGACATTCTGGTTACATCAAAGAACATTGCAAAACGCTATTCCAGCAGTAAGAGTCATATCCAGGGAACTATGAATCTTTGCCTGAATATTTTTGACAGTATGAAGAAAGTTCATGGTATGGGAGCAAGAGAACGTCTGTTATTGCAGATCGCGGCACTGCTTCATGACTGTGGCAAATATATCAGTATGGAAAAGGTTTCCGAGTGTTCCTATCAGATCATTATGTCTACAGATATCATTGGGCTGTCCTTTCTGGAACGCCAGATGATCGCATGTGCGGTCAGATTCAATAATTCTGCGTTTGTTTATTATGATGAACTTTACAGTATGGGAATCGCTATTGACAGAGAGAGCTATATCAAGGTGGCAAAGATGACTGCAATCCTTCGCCTGGCAAATGCCATGGACAGAAGTCATTATCAGAAAGTAAAAGGAATCAAAGCAGTGCTCAAAGACAGAGAACTGCAGATGATCGTGGATTCTGCACAGGACATTTCCCTGGAACTGGGACTGCTGAAAGATAAAGAGGCATTTTTTGAAGAAGTATTTGGCATTCGTCTGGTTCTCAGACGCAAGGGCAGAGCGTAAAGGAGGATGAACTTATGGACTTTGAAAAATTTGAAAAGAAAGAATATTTCGTGAACCGTGAGCTGAGCTGGCTCAAATTTGATGAGCGTGTTCTGAGTGAAGCAAGAGATAAAAATCTTCCTTTATTTGACAGACTGAAGTTCCTGAGCATTACCGCATCCAATCTGGATGAATTCTTTATGGTGCGTGTGGCGTCTCTTAAGGATCAGGTACATGCAGGATATCATAAAACAGACATTGCAGGAATGACAGCCAAGGAGCAGTTAAAAGAAATCAGTGTCCGTACCCATGAACTGGTTCATGTACAGTATAATACACTGAACCGTTCTCTGATCCCTGCGCTTGAGAAAGCCGGAATGCACCTGGTGGCAGCCCATGAGAATCTTACAGAAGCACAGAGTGTATTTGTAGACAGATATTTTGAGGATAATGTATATCCGGTACTTACACCGATGGCGATGGATTCTTCCAGACCGTTTCCGCTGATCAGAAACAAGACATTAAATATCGGTGCTCTGATCTCCAAGAAGGAGAAGAGTGATAAACTCAACAAAAAGGATAAAACAGGAGAACTTCTGTTTGCTACAGTGCAGGTTCCGTCTGTGCTTCCAAGGGTGGTGCAGATTCCGTCAAAGAAGGATGGAGATACTACAGTGATCCTGCTGGAAGAGATTATTGAAAGAAATATTGACAAACTTTTCCTGAGTTATGATGTGATATGTGCCCATCCTTACCGCATTATGCGTAATGCGGATCTTACCATCGATGAAGATGAGGCAGAGGATCTGCTGGTGGAGATCCAGCGTCAGTTAAAGAAACGTCAGTGGGGTGAGGTTATCCGTCTGGAAGTAGAGGATAAGATGGATGAACGTCTGCTGAAGATCCTGAAGACGGAATTTGATATCAAAGAGGCAGATATTTTTGAGATAAACGGACCTCTGGATCTTACCATGCTTATGAAAGTATATGGTGCGGATGGCTTTGATGCTTACAAGACACCGAGATATCAGCCGGCACCTGTACCGGAATTTCAGAATGAGAAGGATATTTTCCAGGTGATACGTGAGGGCGATGTATTCCTGCATCATCCTTATATGAGCTTCGATCCTGTTGTAAATTTCGTGCGTCAGTCAGCGAAAGATCCGGATGTTCTGGCTATTAAACAGACTCTGTATCGTGTCAGCGGCAATTCACCGATCATTGCTGCCCTTGCGCAGGCAGCAGAAAACGGCAAACAGGTTTCCGTACTGGTAGAGCTGAAAGCACGTTTTGATGAAGAAAATAATATTGTATGGGCGAAGAAGCTGGAGAAGGCAGGATGTCATGTAATTTATGGTCTGGTAGGCCTTAAGACACACAGCAAGATCACACTGGTTGTGCGCAGGGAAGAGACAGGAATCCGCCGTTATGTGCATCTGGCAACCGGAAACTACAATGATTCCACTGCCAAACTCTATACAGACTGCGGTATCTTTACCTGCGATGAACGTTTTGGTGAAGATGCAACAGCAGTATTTAATATGCTCTCCGGATATTCAGAACCGAAAAGCTGGAATAAGCTGATCGTAGCACCAATCTGGATGAAGGACAGGTTCTTAAGCCTGATTGAACGTGAGGCAGAGAATGCGAAGAAAGGACTTCCGGCGTTAATCCGCGCAAAGATGAATTCTCTCTGTGATCCGAAGATTATTGCTGGATTGTATTATGCATCTTCTTGCGGAGTTCAGGTGGAACTTCTGGTAAGGGGTATCTGCTGTCTGAAAGTAGGAGTGCCGGGAATCAGTGAGAATATTCATGTCCGTTCTATTGTAGGGGAATTTCTGGAGCATAGCCGTATTTTCTATTTTGAAAACGGCGGAAACCCGGAAATCTATATGGGAAGTGCGGATTGGATGCCGCGTAACCTTGACCGCAGGGTAGAGATTGTTTTCCCTGTGGAAGATGAGAAGATTAAGAAAGAGCTGGAGCATGTACTTGATCTGGAGTTTAAGGATAATGTAAAAGCTCATATCCTGCAGCCGGATGGAACTTATGTGAAGCCGGATAAACGAGGCAAAGCCCAGATTAATTCTCAGATGGAATTTTGTATGGAGGCAACTGAGAAAGCAGCACTTCATAAACACGAAGAAAAGAAATCCCGCGTATTCATTCCGGCAGAGCCTGCGGAGGATATAGAGGAATAAGAAACAGTCAGAAACAGAAATAAATAACTGGGAAATGCCATGGAAAGCGGTGGAGCTGCCATGGCATTTCTTTTCTGGAACAAAAAATCCCTCCCTTTTTGTGGCAAAAGCAACGTAAATACAGGGCATTTTGAACGAAAAATTCGAGAAAAATAAAAAAATTGAAATTTTTTTAAAAAAGTACTTGCATTTTAGAAAAAGATGGTGTATATTAAACGAGTCGACAGCGAAGAGCGAACGACAGATAAACAAATGGCCAGTTGGTCAAGGGGTTAAGACGTCGCCCTCTCACGGCGAAAACACGGGTTCGATTCCCGTACTGGCTGCTACAAAATAGTGAGAATTTAACCAGAGCTTAGGCTCTGGTTATTTTTTTGTCAGGGATTTCTCCTGACATGTTGTATGTCTTCGCAGACAAAAATGATTCACGAACCTGGAGCTTTCATCTGACAATAGAGGAGTAATATTTGGAAAGGAAGAACGATATGGCCACTGATGAAGAACTTTATGGGCAATATCTGCGCGGTGATGAGACAGGACTTGAACTATTGATAAAAAAATACGGAGACCCGCTGACCTTATACATTGATGGTTATCTGCATGACGTCCACGAAGCGGAGGACTTAATGATGGAAACCTTTTCCTGGCTGTTTATGAAAAAGCCCCGCATCCGGGATGGATGTTTTAAGGCTTACCTCTATAAAGCAGCGCGTCACATGGCATTACGCCACAAAAGCAGACGGCGGATTA
>ERZ791840.360-NODE-360-length-32774-cov-6.515358_pt1 | contig 32774 bp, 22 predicted proteins | sample MGYA00510291_ERZ791840 | MGnify/ENA primary metagenome ERZ791840 (study PRJEB30046, sample SAMN00715256) | human gut metagenome | study: EMG produced TPA metagenomics assembly of the A metagenome-wide association study of gut microbiota in type 2... | reverse complement strand
CCAAGTCTTCGATGGAATAGATGTCGTGATGGGGCGGGGGAGAAATCAATGAAATACCTGGAATGGAGTGGCGCGTGCGGGCAATCACTTGGTCTACTTTGAATCCCGGCAACTGGCCGCCTTCACCCGGCTTGGCGCCTTGTGCCACTTTTATCTGTATTTCGTCGGCATTCACCAGATATTCCGTAGTGACCCCGAAACGTCCGGATGCTACCTGTTTGATGGCACTGCGCATTTCAGTTCCGAAGCGTGCGGCATCTTCACCGCCTTCACCCGTATTGCTTCGCCCGTGCAGTTTATTCATGGCAACCGCCATTGCCTCATGCGCTTCCTGACTGATGGCTCCGAAAGACATGGCGCCCGTAACGAAACGTTTCAGAATGCTTTCCACCGGTTCCACCCTGTCTATGGAAATGGGGTTGTGACGGAAGTCGAGAAAGTCGCGCAGGAAGATAGGCTTTTCTTTCTCATCGACCAAGCGGGTAAACTCTTTGAATTTCTTGTAACTGCCCAGACGAGTAGCTATTTGCAGGGTACTGATAGTCTCTGGGTTCCAAGCGTGCTTTTCTCCGTCCTTACGGTATGCGTACAGTCCTTTGTTCGGCAATAGGGGAGCTTCACCACCATCATTCTTCATGCGCGTTTCTTCCTTTTTCATCGTTTCTCCTTCGTCGTGAAAAGTGATGGCGTCACGTGCCACCTCATCCAAACGGATGCCGCCGATAGCCGATTTTAATCCGCCGAAGTAAGCGTTGCTCAATTCTTCGCTCAGCCCGACAGCCTCAAATATCTTTGCGCCCCGGTAGGAGCGGATGGTGCTGATACCCATTTTGCTCATAATCTTGAACAGGCCTTTGCAAATGGCTTTGATGTAATTCTTCTCTGCGGTGGCATAGTCCAACTGTACCTCTTTCTTGGCAACGAGTTCGTTCAGTACGGCAAATGCCATATAGGGGTTCAGTGCGCTTGCACCGAATCCGAGGAGCAGTGCGGCGTGCATCACTTCGCGTATCTCGCCGCTTTCCACGACCAATGCGGTCTGTACGCGCTTTCCTACCGAAATGAGGTGGTGGTGCACTGCCGATACGGCAAGCAATGAGGGGATGGCGGCATGGACGGTATCTACGTTGCGGTCGGTCAGTACAATGTAGTTCACGCCTTCGGTGACGGACTCTTCGGCTTCCTTGCACAGGCGGTCAAGCGCTTCCTGCAGTCCTGCACGTCCTTTGGAGACTTCAAACAGTATCGGCAGCTTTACGGTCTTGAAGCCTTTGTAGCGGATGTTGCAGAGAATATCCAATTGCGCATTCGTCAGGATGGGGTGGTTCAGCCGTACCATTTTGCAATGGCTTTCGTTGGGTGTCAGTATGTTCATGCCCACTGCGCCGATGTACTCGGTGAGAGACATTACCAACTCTTCGCGGATAGGGTCGATAGGCGGATTGGTGACTTGCGCAAACTGTTGGCGGAAGTAATTGTATAGTAGCTGCGGCTTGTCGGAAAGTACGGCAAGCGGGGTGTCGTTACCCATTGCGCTGACAGGCTCGGCGCCGTTGGATGCCATGGGTAGGATGATTTTCTCGACATCTTCTTTGGAGAAGCCGAACGTACGTAGCATACTGTTATAGTTGTCCACGTTGTGGGGCACTTTGCGCCCGCTTTTCAGTTCGTTCAGTTCGATGCGGTTGCTGGCGAGCCAAGTGCGGTAGGGCTTGGCTTCGGCAAGTTGCTTTTTCTGTTCGCCGTCGTAGTAAATCTCGCCTTTCTCGGTATCTATCAAAAGTATCTTGCCGGGTTGCAGACGACCTTTCTCTTTGATGTCGCCCGGTTCGAAATCCATTACGCCGACTTCACTTGCCACTACCATGATGTCGTTGTGCGTAATAAGGTAGCGTGCGGGACGCAGACCGTTGCGATCCAACATACCACCCGCATAGCGTCCGTCGCTGAAGAGTAGTGCGGCAGGTCCGTCCCAAGGTTCCATGAGGATAGAGTGGTATTCGTAGAAGGCCTTGAGGTCTTCGCTGATGGGGTTCTTTTCGTTGAAGGATTCCGGTACGAGCATTGCCATGGCATGCGGTAGGCTGAGGCCGGACATGACAAGGAACTCCAGTACGTTGTCCAGCGAGGCGCTGTCGCTCATGTTCGGCTGGATGATGGGACGCAGTTCTTTGATGTCGCCAAGGGCGGGAGAGGACAGGACGCTTTCACGCGCTTCCATCCAGCCGCGGTTACCGCGTATGGTATTGATTTCACCGTTGTGCGCCAAGAGACGGAACGGCTGTGCCAGTCCCCATGTAGGGAAGGTGTTGGTGCTGAAACGGGAGTGCACCAGAGCCAGTCCGCTGGTGAAGTAGTTGTTTGTCAGGTCGGGGAAGTAGTTACGTAACTGTAGGGAAGAGAGCATACCTTTATAGATGATGTTCTTCGTAGACAGCGACACGATATAGAAATCCTCTCGTGCGGCTATATCCGACCTGCGTACTTTGTTTTCTATTCTTTTCCTTATTATATAGAGACGGCGGTCGGCGGTTTCACTGTCCGTAAATCCGGTGATGAAGATTTGTTTGATGTCGGGTTCGTTGGCAAGTGCGGCCTCACCCAGTATTTCGGGGCAGGTAGGCACATTGCGCAGGTGCATCAGCGTCAATCCTTCTTTCTCTATTTCTTCAATGATGATACTCAGGATGGCTGCCCGGTCTTTCTCATCTTTCGGAAGAAAAAGCAGTCCTGTTCCGTATTTCCCTTTTTCGGGAACGGGGATGCCTTGCAGCAGGATGAATTCGTGCGGTATTTGCAACATGATGCCGGCGCCGTCTCCGGTCTTGTTGTCGGCACCTTCTGCTCCGCGATGACGCATATTCTCCAATACTTTCAATGCGGATTCAACCAATTCATGTGATTTGCTGCCGTGAATGTTCACTAACATTCCCACACCGCAAGCGTCGTGTTCATTGGTGGCATCGTACAGGCCCAACTGCATGGGCTGTCGTTGTGCGGGTTGTTCCTTTGTTTTGTTGTTAAAAAGCTCTTTGTTTTCCATTTTTGGTTTACTCTAATTTATGTAATACCTATTTGTTGTATCAAAATGTTTTGCAAATATATATATTTAGTTTCAAATTGATAACAATATTCCTCGATTTGTGCCTTGCTAAATACTTACACCGGGGGATGAAGTTATAATCTGATAGAAAATACCCTTTGTTTTCTTCTAATCTTAAATCAGATTTCGTCTGTTTGCTTTAAGATTATAAATTAGACCTTTTGCTTTTAAAATATTATTTTCCTTGTCTTTTTGATAATAAAATAACTTTTTTCTACTCTTTTGACAAATAAATAGTGAAAAGGCTAACTTTATGTTCTAAAGAATATATATCTTTGCAGCGCAAATCAAATACTGATATATTATGTGTGGAATAGTAGGCTATATAGGTCAAAGAAAAGCCTACCCCATTCTTATCAAAGGTTTGAAGCGGTTGGAGTACCGCGGATACGATAGTGCAGGGGTAGCATTAATCAGTGATGACCGACAACTGAACGTGTACAAGACGAAAGGAAAGGTTTCGGATTTAGAAACTTTCGTTACTCAAAAAGATATTTCCGGTAGTATAGGTATTGCACATACCCGCTGGGCTACACATGGAGAACCTTGTTCCGTTAACGCTCATCCCCATTATTCCTCTTCCGAAAGATTCGCTCTTATTCACAACGGTATCATTGAAAATTACGCCGCCCTTAAAGACAAACTCCAAGCCAAAGGCTATACTTTTAAAAGTAGTACCGATACCGAGGTACTGATACAACTCATAGAATACATTCAGGTTATAAACCGCATCGATTTACTGACTGCCGTGCAACTGGCTTTGCAGGAGGTTATCGGTGCATATGCCATTGCCGTGCTCGACAGGGAGAATCCTGATGAGATTATTGCTGCGCGCAAAAGCAGTCCGTTGGTGGTGGGTATCGGGCAGGATGAATTCTTCTTGGCATCCGATGCCACTCCGATTGTGGAATATACGGACAAGGTGGTCTATCTGGAAGATGAGGAGATAGCCGTTATTCGTTGTGGGGAGAAACTGAAAGTGGTGAATCTCAAGAATGTGGAGTGCCCGCACGAGGTAAAGACGGTGGCGCTCAATCTCGGCCAGTTGGAGAAGGGCGGTTATCCGCATTTCATGTTGAAGGAGATTTTTGAGCAACCCGATTGTATTCATGACTGTATGCGCGGACGCATTAATCTGGAGGGTACTAACGTGGTGCTTTCCGCCATTATAGATTATAAGGAACGTCTGCTTGCTGCCAAACGTTTTGTAATTGTGGCTTGTGGCACGTCGTGGCACGCTGCGCTTATAGGCAAACATCTGATAGAGAGTTTCTGCCGCATTCCGGTGGAAGTGGAGTATGCTTCGGAATTTCGTTACCGGGACCCGGTGATTGACAGTAGTGATGTGGTGATTGCCATTTCGCAAAGCGGGGAGACAGCCGATACGCTGGCTGCCATAGAACTTGCCAAAAGCCGTGGTGCATTTATATATGGCATCTGTAATGCTATCGGTTCGAGTATTCCGCGCGCTACGAATACGGGGTCTTACATTCATGTAGGGCCGGAAATAGGTGTAGCGTCCACCAAAGCCTTTACAGGTCAGGTAACTGTGCTCACCATGTTGGCATTGACTCTTGCACGGGAGAAGCGTACGATTGATGAAACGCAATACCTCGCCATAGTGAGGGAACTCGGACAGATTCCCGGAAAGATGAAAGAGGTGCTGAAGCTGAACGACCGTATAGCGGAGCTTTCCAAAATCTTCACTTACGCACACAATTTTATCTATCTGGGACGCGGTTACAGTTATCCCGTAGCGTTGGAAGGCGCTTTGAAGCTGAAAGAAATCTCGTACATCCATGCGGAAGGCTATCCGGCCGCCGAAATGAAGCATGGGCCTATTGCTTTGATAGATGCGGAAATGCCGGTGGTGGTTATTGCCACACAGAACGGATTGTACGAAAAAGTACTGAGCAATATACAGGAAATTAAAGCGCGCAAAGGCAGGGTGATAGCGATTGTTACCAAGGGAGATACGGTTATCGGTAAAATCGCTGACATTTGTATCGAACTTCCCGAAACAATGGAATGTCTTGGCCCGTTAATAACTACGGTTCCCTTGCAACTGCTCGCTTATCACATAGCCGTATGTAAAGGCATGGATGTAGACCGACCGCGTAATCTTGCCAAGTCGGTAACGGTGGAATGACCGGAAGCGGATGATGTGTATGGGTAAAACAGATAATGCGTTTGCCCTTGACAGATGATATGTTCTCAGAACATAAATAACGCGTTTTTAAAAGAAGTAATTACTCATTAGTAAATATATAAATGGAACAACTGAAGCATGAATGTGGCGTTGCCATGATACGCCTGCTGAAACCGCTGGAGTATTACGAAGAAAAGTACGGTACATGGATGTACGGGCTGAACAAGCTCTATCTTCTCATGGAGAAACAGCACAACCGGGGGCAGGAAGGCGCCGGACTGGCTTGTGTGAAACTGGAAGCGAACCCCGGCGAGGAATATATGTTTCGCGAACGGGCGCTCGGTTCGGGAGCCATCACCGAGATATTCGGCACGGTGCAAAGCAACTTTAAAGACCTTACGAAAGAACAACTGCACGACGCCGGCTATGCCAAGCGCGTGCTCCCCTTTGCGGGAGAGGTGTATATGGGGCATCTGCGTTACTCCACCACGGGGAAGTCGGGCCTCTCGTACGTGCATCCGTTTCTCAGGCGGAACAACTGGCGTGCCAAGAACCTTGCCCTGTGCGGCAACTTCAACCTGACGAACGTGGATGAAATCTTCGCACGCATCACCGCCATCGGCCAGCACCCGCGCAAGTATGCCGATACGTATATCATGCTGGAGCAGGTGGGCCACCGGCTCGACCGCGAGGTGGAGCGCCTCTTCAACCTTGCCGAAGCCGAAGGGCTGACGGGCATGGGCATCACGCATTACATCGAAGACCACATCGACCTTGCTAACGTCCTGCGCACCTCGAGCAAGGAGTGGGACGGGGGCTATGTGATGTGCGGACTTACCGGAAGCGGCGAGACATTCGCCGTCCGCGACCCGTGGGGCATTCGCCCTGCATTCTGGTATCAGGACGATGAGATAGCGGTGCTTGCCAGCGAGCGTCCCGTCATCCAGACCGCGCTCAACGTCTCAGCCGACCGCATCAGGGAGCTGCAACCGGGACAGGCTTTGCTAATCAACAAAGCCGGCAAGCTCCGCACAGTGCAAATCAACAAGCCGCGCGAGGTGAAGCCTTGCTCCTTCGAGCGTATCTATTTCAGTCGCGGCAGTGACATGGACATCTACAAGGAACGTAAACTGTTGGGTGAGAAACTGGTACCTAACATCCTGAAAGCCATCGACAAGGATATAGACCACACCGTCTTTTCCTTTATACCGAATACTGCGGAAGTGGCTTTTTACGGAATGTTGCAGGGACTGGACGACTATCTCAACGAGGAGAAGGTGCGGCAGATTGCCGCTTTGGGACACAACCCCAGCCACGATGAGCTGGAGCGTATCCTGTCCCGCCGCATACGGAGCGAGAAGGTGGCCATTAAGGACATCAAGCTGCGTACTTTCATTGCCGAGGGCAACAGCCGCAACGACCTTGCCGCCCATGTGTACGACATCACTTACGGCAGCCTCGTGCCCGGCACGGACAATCTGGTTATCATAGACGACAGCATTGTGCGCGGCACTACCCTGAAGCAGAGCATCATCGGCATTCTCGACCGCCTCGGCCCGAAGAAGATAGTGATTGTAAGCTCCTCGCCGCAGGTGCGCTATCCCGACTATTACGGCATCGACATGGCGAAGATGAGCGAGTTCATAGCTTTCAAGGCTGCCATCGAGTTGCTGAAAGAACGCGAGATGCGCGATGTCATCGAGTCCGCCTACCGCAAGTCCAAAGAACAGGTGAGTCTGCCCAAAGAACAGATGGTGAACTACGTAAAGGAGATATACGCTCCCTTTACCGACGAGGAGATTTCCGCCAAAATGGTGGAACTGCTCACCCCGAAAGGTACGAAAGCCCAAGTGCAGATTGTCTATCAACCTCTCGAAGGCTTGCGCGAAGCCTGCCCGCAGCACCGGGGCGACTGGTACTTCAGCGGTGACTATCCCACGCCGGGCGGTGTGAAGCTGCTGAACGTGGCATTTATTAATTACATAGAACAAGTATATCAATTCTGAATATGAGAAATGTGACTCTTATCCTTGACGACGGGAGCCGTTTTCACGGCAAGTCGTTTGGTTATGAAAAGCCGGTAGCGGGAGAAGTGGTGTTCAACACTGCCATGTCGGGTTATCCCGAAAGCCTGACCGACCCTTCGTATGCCGGACAGTTGATGACGCTTACATATCCCTTGGAGGGCAATTACGGTGTGCCGCCTTTTACCTTCGCCTCCGACGGGCTGCCTGTATTTATGGAGAGCGAACGCATCCATGCCGAAGCCCTTATCGTAAGCGATTATTCCGGTAACTACAGTCATTGGAATGCCGTGGAAAGCCTCGGCAACTGGCTGAAACGCGAACAAGTGCCGGGCATTACGGGCATCGATACCCGCGAGTTGACGAAAGTGCTGCGCGAGCACGGGGTGATGATGGGCAAGATTGTCTTTGACGACGATCCCGATAATGTGCCCCAAGCCGCTTATGCGGGTGTAAACTACGTGGATAAGGTGAGTTGCAGGGAAGTTATCCGTTACAACACGGGCGAGGGCAGAAAGAAAGTGCTCCTTGTGGACTGCGGTGTCAAGGCCAACATCATCCGTTGCCTCTTGAAGCGGGATGTGGAAGTAATCCGCGTTCCCTGGGATTACGACTTCAACGGACTGGAGTTCGACGGGCTGTTCATCTCCAACGGTCCCGGCGACCCCGATACCTGCGATGCCGCCGTCCGGAACATCCGCAAGGCGATGCAGAACGAGAAGCTGCCTATCTTCGGCATTTGCATGGGCAATCAGCTACTCTCCAAAGCCGGCGGAGCCGAAATATACAAATTGAAATACGGACACCGCAGCCACAACCAGCCCGTACGCATGGTGGGTACGGAGCGTTGTTTCATCACTTCGCAGAACCACGGCTATGCAGTGGACAGCAACACGCTGGGCGCAGACTGGGAACCGCTCTTCGTCAATATGAACGACGGCTCCAACGAAGGCATCCGCCATAAGCGCAATCCGTGGTTCTCCGCACAGTTTCATCCCGAAGCGGCCAGCGGACCGACGGATACGGAATTTCTGTTCGATGAGTTCGTGAAGCTGCTATAACCGTTTTATCGGTATCGAAAAAGATTCGGATACGTGTGAAAACAAATTATTGGTACAATCAAATCAAGACAAATGAAAGAGAACAATATAAAGAAAGTCCTGCTGCTGGGGTCCGGCGCACTGAAAATAGGTGAGGCGGGAGAGTTTGACTACTCCGGTTCGCAGGCGCTCAAGGCATTGAAGGAAGAAGGTATCCACACCGTCCTCATCAATCCGAACATTGCCACGGTGCAGACCTCGGAAGGCGTTGCCGATCGGATTTACTTTCTGCCCGTAACCCCTTACTTCGTGGAGAAGGTTATCGAAAAAGAACGTCCCGACGGCATCATGCTCGCCTTTGGCGGACAAACGGCTTTGAACTGCGGCGTGGAGCTCTACAAGGAAGGTGTTTTCGGGAAGTACGGCGTCGAGGTGCTCGGTACGCCCGTACAGGCCATTATAGATACGGAAGACCGTGAGATATTCGTACAGAAGCTGAACGAAATCAATGTAAAGACCATCCGGAGCGAGGCTGTGGAGAATGCTGCGGATGGCCCCGCCGCGCCGCTGCGGAACTGGGCTATCCGGTTATCGTCCGTGCCGCTTATGCGCTCGGCGGGTTAGGGTCGGGCTTCTGCGACAACGAAGACGAACTGAACGTACTGGTGGAAAAGGCTTTCTCTTTCTCCCCGCAAGTGCTGGTGGAGAAATCCTTGCGCGGCTGGAAAGAGGTGGAGTACGAAGTGGTACGCGACCGTTTCGACAACTGCATCACGGTGTGCAACATGGAGAACTTCGACCCGCTGGGCATCCACACCGGAGAGTCTATCGTGATTGCTCCGTCGCAGACACTGAGCAATACGGATTATCATAAACTGCGCGAACTGGCTATCCGCATCATCCGCCACATCGGCATTGTGGGCGAGTGCAACGTGCAGTATGCCTACGACCCCGAAAGCGAGGACTACCGCGTTATCGAGGTAAACGCCCGCTTGAGCCGTTCGTCCGCACTTGCCTCTAAGGCAACGGGTTATCCGCTGGCATTCGTTGCCGCCAAATTAGGACTGGGCTACGGCCTGTTCGAATTGAAGAACTCCGTAACCAAGACCACCGGCGCATTCTTCGAGCCGGCACTGGACTATGTGGTCTGCAAGATTCCCCGTTGGGATTTGGGCAAGTTTCATGGCGTAGATAAGGAACTGGGTTCGAGCATGAAGTCCGTGGGCGAGGTCATGGCTATCGGACGTACTTTTGAGGAAGCCATTCAGAAGGGGTTGCGCATGATAGGACAGGGGATGCACGGCTTCGTGGAGAACAGGGAGCTTGTTATCCCCGACATAGACAAGGCGCTGCGCGAGCCTACCGACAAGCGTATCTTCGTTATCTCCAAGGCCTTCCGTGCCGGATATACCGTAGACCAGGTGCACGCGCTGACAAAAATAGACCGCTGGTTTCTTGAAAAGCTGATGAATATAATGGACACCAGCAGGGCGCTGCACGAATATCAGGAAAAGGTGCAGGTCGAACCGGAAGCTGCACAGGGTGAAGGTACGTCGAAAGCCGCACAAGGTGAAAGGATGCTACACTCCCTCCTGAATGACAAAGCCGCGCGGGAATTGTTGCACAGGGCCAAGATACAGGGTTTCTCCGATTTCCAGATAGCCCGCGCTTTCGGCCTGGAACGGTATATGGACGGTGAGGACGCCATCCTTGCCATACGTGCCCTGCGCAAGCATGCAGGCATTCTGCCCGTAGTGAAACAAATAGACACCCTTGCCGCCGAATATCCCGCCCGTACCAACTATCTGTACCTGACGTACAGCGGCATCGCTCACGATGTGCATTACCTGGGCGACCGTAAATCCATCGTCGTACTCGGTTCGGGTGCATACCGCATCGGTTCCTCGGTGGAGTTCGACTGGTGCGGCGTGCAGGCGTTGAACACCATCCGCAAGGAAGGCTACCGCAGCGTCATGATCAACTACAACCCCGAAACCGTGTCTACGGATTATGACATGTGCGACCGCCTTTATTTCGATGAGCTTACCTTCGAGCGCGTCATGGATATCCTCGAACTGGAGAATCCGCACGGCGTCATCGTATCCACCGGCGGCCAGATACCCAACAACCTCGCCTTGCGTCTCGATGCGCAGCGCGTGCCCATTCTCGGTACGAGCGCCAGGAGCATCGACAACGCCGAAGACCGCGACAAGTTCTCCGCCATGCTGGACCGTATCGGCGTAGACCAGCCCGAATGGCGTGCGCTTACCTCGCTGGAAGACATCAATGCCTTTGTCGATAAGGTAGGCTTCCCGGTGCTGGTTCGTCCCAGCTACGTGCTTTCGGGCGCGGCAATGAACGTCTGCTCCAACCGGGAAGAGCTGGAACGCTTCCTGCAACTGGCGGCAAACGTCTCGAAGAAACATCCGGTGGTGGTGAGCCAGTTCATAGAGCATGCCAAGGAAGTGGAAATGGATGCCGTGGCGCAGAACGGGGAAATCGTTGCCTACGCCATCAGCGAACACATTGAGTTTGCAGGTGTGCACTCCGGCGATGCCACTATCCAGTTCCCGCCGCAGAAACTGTATGTGGAGACGGTGCGCCGCATCAAGCGCATCAGCCGTGAGATAGCCCGCGAGCTGAATATCTCTGGCCCGTTCAATATCCAGTATCTCGCCAAGGACAACGACATCAAGGTAATCGAATGTAATCTGCGTGCGTCGCGTTCATTCCCCTTTGTAAGCAAGGTGCTCAAGATAAACTTTATCGAACTGGCTACGAAAGTGATGCTCGGTATCCCCGTGCAGAAGCCGGACAAGAACCTGTTCGACCTCGATTATGTAGGAATCAAGGCCTCTCAGTTCTCCTTCAACCGCCTGCAAAAGGCAGACCCCGTATTGGGCGTGGATATGGCGTCTACGGGCGAGGTGGGGTGTATAGGCAGCGATACTTCCTGCGCTATTCTCAAAGCGATGCTTTCGGTGGGTTACCGTATTCCGCAGAAGAATATCCTGCTCTCCACCGGTACGCCGAAGCAGAAGGTAGACATGCTTTCCGCAGCCCGCATGCTTCAAAAGAAAGGGTATAAACTGTTTGCTACCGGCGGTTCGAGCAAGTTCCTTACCGAGAACGGGGTGGAGAATACCCGTGTCTACTGGCCGAGCGAGCCCGACATGCACCCGCAGGCGCTCGAAATGCTGCACAGAAAAGAGATAGATATGGTGGTGAACATTCCGAAGAACCTCACTGCGGGCGAGTTGGACAACGGTTACAGAATACGCCGCGCCGCTATTGACCTCAATATTCCGCTGATAACGAATGCACGTCTGGCAAGTGCGTTTATCAATGCCTTCTGCACCATGACACCAGACGATTTGGCTATCAGGGCTTGGGACGAATATAAGTAAAAGTGCTTGGGCAACCGTTCCGAACTCCGGTCCGGAGCATCCGGTTTGCCGGTGTTTTTCTACGGTATCTCCGCGATATAAAGCAGAGATACCGTAGGTAAAACCCGGTTATGGAGTATTGTTTTCTTCGTCCCGTAACTGCGGGCTGTACAGCCCGCATATGGAAACCGCAGAGCCCGCAATTGCCCCCCGTGCGGCCCGCAACTGCAAAACGGGGTTTTCCTATAAGCATTCCGTAGTTTTATCGATGGCTTTTCGATATTAATCAATGGATAAAGTATGAAAAAGCAGGCGGATAAAGAGCGCATTTCTCCGGTTTTTTTTCTTTTTAGGCACGGAATTACACGGATTTCACGGAAAAAGGATAAAATAAATCCGTATCTATCCGTGTAATTCCATGTTTAAAAGGAAATTATCAAGTATATTTTGACAAAACCTCTTGTCATAACAATGGTCGTCACCGCTCAATGCCCCATAAACAAAGGGATAGAAAGCGAAAGTGACGAGTGATGAGAAAAAACGTGTTTTATCTAATGCTCCAACGCTTTGTTTTAGTCAGAATGCAAAGAAGGGATAAATTAGGTAGCCGGCACTTTTATTATACCCTTTGATGCCGATTCTGTCCCAATCATCGAGAAATCCCCAGATGATAATCCAGCTGAACTGTCGGTTGAATTCGGTGCTGGTCTGGTATATACGTCTTTTATCAGCCGACAACTTTCTTGCCGACCTGCCTGCTTTGCCCAATTGTGCGTTCAGCTTGTCCAGCGTTTCGGTTCCGTATTTGTAGAACTCTTCGAAAGCGATACTTGTACGGCTAAATGTCATCGGGTCTTTTCCACATATATTTTTCAGCATGTCACACCATTGTCCGATGCTTGGAATGAACCATGGGCTGCGTGAGTTGTTGGGGATATTGTCCTTTTGGCGATATTTTACGAGGATGGAGAGAGCTGTGTAGACAGTTGTGAAGTTCTCTTTGTCGGCATGATGCTCCAGCATTGTTTCCGTTTCGGAATAACCGTTCATGTTCAGGTCTACCCGGACCTCTGTGTTGAAGTTATCTATGGCTTCATCAACGTTGTCATCTCCCCACCTGCCTGTTCCAATGCTGTCGAGTGCCATTACGTAGGCATGGTTCCAGTTGTTTTCATTGCATTTAGGGTCTGTCAGTTTGTCGGCTGTACAGGTAATCACCATTCCGATGGCTTGTTGGTACTCCGGAATTTTTCCGTCTGTCAGCAGGCCGTCTCCGGGATATACTTCGATGCCATCCGTTCCTTGAAAAACGAAATCGCCGGGGGCAAGCGGGCGGATAAGGCTGCCCGGACCTGGAATCAGGCTGTTTATTTTGAGTGTGTGGCATTCGCCTGCATTAAAAGCTGTTGTACTGCCGGTGGCAGTGACTGTTTTCTCCTCATTGAGTATTACATTGTCTGTGGAATAGCTGCATTGTATCTGTCCTTTTTCTTGGGGGGCGATGATGGCACGGAAAGTCCCGTTATCCATTTTGCAGGCTTTTACGCCGTTCATGGTTACCTGCCGCGCTTTTGTGTCCGGAGCCCAGGTGGTGGACTGGTTGCGGTAGGTGAAGCCGGCATCGGCGGGTTCTACACAGGTGACGTGTATCTGCGGTTCCAGTATCAGCAGGGTGAACTGATGGGCGAAAGACAGATTGAGTGTCTTACGGCCGGTACTTTCGTTGCCGGTGTCCGGGCTGCCGGTGGCAATCATCAGGTCGGATGCGGCATATTTCCCGGCATCGGACTGGTCGGCAGCGGGTGGCATGGCGGCGGCCAGCGCCCCGATAATCATTTCTTCTGTTTGAGTGGGGTCGATAGTGATGTCTTTTTTGTATGGATAATAGGCTATGTAGCTTGTTCCTTCGTACCAGTAAAGGTCTCCGTTGGCAGTTTTCCATTCGTCCGTTTCGGGGGTGTATGTCAACCGGATGTTATTTGCACCGTCTGCAATCGCTTTATCTTTGATGGCAAACAATCCGATGGCATCGTCGGCGGTAAACCGGGTGACGAGTCCGTCTTCCTGTGGGATGCGTGTGGCTGTTTCCGGAGATACCGGTAAAGGAGCAAACCCGGCTGCCGTGGCGCGGACGGTAAGAGGCATCCGTTTGTCGTAGCCATTGTTGTATGGTTCGTGGTTGTTGTCACATCCGTTGCAGATGAGAAGGCTGCAAAGCAGTATATTGGCAGATAAGTGTTTCATGTCGTTTCGTTTTTAGTTTATCACAACCGTTTCGCTTACCGTTTCAGTACTTCCTGTGTTCCATGTCGGAAGGCTGCCTGCTGTTACGGTGACTTTCTTCCGGGAGATGCCGAGGGTATAACTTATGGAAGCTCCTTCCGTCCACATTTCAGTCGATGGCAGTGTCTGGTTGCTCAGGACGATAGTCTGGGTGATGTCCGTATTATCGGAATTATAGGCTTGGTAGGTGTAGGTGAGGTTGAAGACACTCTCTGTTCCGTAAGGCAGCAGATAGAAGGTTGCGAGCAGTTCCTTAGGGGCTGCGGTGTTATCCGGAATATCGAAACGGGTAGCGGTGGCGGTGAATGTTTCCGTTTCGGAGGGGGCGGGATAACTCCAGCCGAATCCTTTGTCTTTACTGTCTTCCGGGATATGGCAGGTGAGGATACCGTTTTTCATTCCGCGGATGGAGAATGCCGTGATTTGCTTTCCGGTCGTGTTATCGTCGCTTTTTACATAGATGGCAATCCGGGTCAGGGTATGGTGGAAGCGAAACTTCACCAGGCTGTTGTCCGAAGCGGAAGTCTGGTTCATCAGCGGGACGGCGGCAAGAAGGTCGGTCTGTGCGCTTTCGGACCGGGGCGGGGTATATTCGATGACGGGCGGTCCGCTTTGTGCACTGCCGGATACGTTGAAACTGCCCGTGTTGTATGGTCCGTAAGCGAAGAAGCTCAATTTGTCCGCCGGGTTGTTGGGCCAGTATTTCAAGGGAGAGTACGTCCAGGTGGAGCTGCCTTCGGTGCGTGTTACCTTCTGATTGCACATGAAGTTCGGGGTGTCCGTTTTCTGCATGTTTCTGCTGCCCGTATAGTAAGCATATATGCCTATGGCGGAGAGATTGTCTGCGGTCAGTCCGTCGTTTCGGGTTTGCCGCGTCTCTGCCGGCGCAGTGGAGAATCCTATGGGGAGTTCTTCCGTTTGCAGGACTTCGGACGTTCCGTTGCCGGCATTGCAGGCAGTAAGCAACAGGCATGCGATAAAGACCGGCAGGTGTCTTGTACCAGATATACTTTGGGTCTTGTTCATTGGTCAATGTTCTTGGTGGCCGGGAAGAGACATCCAACTCCGCCCGGCCTGTGTGGTGAGGTTTATTCTATTGTTACGTCATTCGTTATGTCAGACCAGTTTTCTACTTTGGCTTCTTCTATCTTGATTTCGTGCAGGTTGATTTGCAGCGTGTAGAGATAGGATTCGTTTCGCTTCATATGGCCTTTGGGCAATGAGATTACGGATTCGGCATGGCTGGCAATGTACTTGTTGGAGCCGGAACTGGTATTGTCCTTTGTAACGATGTCATAATGGAACCCTATCTTGATATCTCCTTCGGCGCAACCGGAGTTTTTGGTTACATCAGCGTCATTGTCTCCGACTGGAATCAGGTATAAGTATTGTTTTTCCGGAAACAGGCTGACGGGCGTCTTTTGCGATTCGGCAGTCAGTTTTATTCCCTTGACGCTACCTTCGTGCCCGGTGGTGGCATTGGTTTCAATGATTCCTTCTTTCTCCAGCGCCAGAATATTATCGAGGCTGAAGTCCTTATCAGGAATGACAGCGTTTTCATAGTTCCAGTGCAGCTGTGACCATTTGGCGCTTGTATAGAACTTGGAACCGGGGTTGGATGCCGCTGAAAGGTTGGTCAGTGAAAGGTTACCGCTTTCTGCTGTCGTGTCGTGGTCTTTGCCCACAATCCACATATGCGTGATGTATACGAAGCTGTTATTGCCATCCATTCCGGTAAAGTCACCGCTTCCCAACTTTGCCTTGAACGAGATGCGGGAAAGCGTGTGTTTGAAGTTGAAACTTACTTTTCCGCCATTGGCTTGAGTGTACTGCTGGTCGAGTGCATCAGCTACTACAAGGTCTACCATTTTAGTAAGTTCGTTCTCTTTTTTGAGGCTGAAATTAATGTAAGGAATTCCTGCTTCGGTAGCAGCGGAAATAGTTATTCCCGTTTTGGTACCGCTTTGCCCGTTGCTTTCGTAAGGCGCGTAAGCGAAGAAGGAAATCTTGTCGCCGTCGCGGTTGGGCCAGTATTTTACGGGGCTATATGTCCATGCGCTGGTTTTCGAGTCATACTCCACCGCCTGATTGTACATATATCCTGCAGTGACTGTGTTTTTTACATTATCAAACGTCTCCTGTCCCGTAAAATATCCCATAATGCCGAAGCCACCGTATTTCTCTGCATCCGAGGGAGAGTCTTTCATACTTTCCGTGGTCATGTCCACGCCACGGGTTGCCAGTCCGGTGTATACACCGAATCCTACTGCCGGATGGGAGTCCGGGTTTACATCTGTTACTTCATTCTGCGAGCAGCCTGCTAATAGCAATACTGTCAGCAATTGCGTGATTGCGCTGGTTCTTTTCATCTTTCTTTTCAATTGATAGTTGTTTGTTTACTTAGATTATATATGTATATATTGATAGTATGATGGCTTATATAATAGGTATGTCGGTATTGATATCGTTTTCCCATCCGTTTACGTCTACGTCAAAGCTCGAACCTGAACCGTTTTCGGGTTCCACATCCGGTATCTTTCCCGTGTTCACTTCTATCCGGAGCGTGGTTGTTCCTTGTCCGTTATCCGTTTCTGTCACTTCTACCTGGTCGTAGCTTTCTGTAAAGTGGGTTTTGCCGTCTGTAAGTAATGCGTCGATGTATATCCTGTGTTCGCTTCCGGTATGGAGGCCGAATATTTCGAACGTGCCGCTAATCGTTCCGTCGGCAGGTGATTCGGGAGTGAATTGGTAAGTGGAAGGCACAAATTCCTGTATCACGGTATTGGCCGACGGCTTGCCGGTGGCGAGAAATACGGATTCAGACACACCGTCCAAACGGCAGGTGAGTGAGCGGACATTGTTCAGCCCCTTTATGTGGAATGTGGCTATAATCTTACGGGTCATCTTTTGCGGTGTGAGGTGAATATGACAAGGGTCATCGCCGGTTGCGGTAATCTCCGGATGTACGGTGGTCTGCTTGTATGGAGTGCTGCCGTAGTTGCCCAGCATCTTTTCCGTAACCTCGAATCCTTCCATTGTAGCTACGGCAAGTTCTTCGGGAGAGGATACAAGGGTGCGCATTCCTTCATCCGGACGTGTGATTATTTTGCCGGCACAGGCTTCTAGTGTTTCATAACACTCTTTTCCACGGAATGTAATGTTGCTGAAGTCGTTGAAGGAACGATTAAAGAGAAGGACATGGTATATGCCTTCCGGCAAACGTATCCTGTCTCCCGAACGGTCGCCCAAAAGGAATACTTTCGGTTCGCCGCCTGTTTGCGGATAAAACAGGGCGGTGGCACCGAAATCCGCTTCTTTACTGTCCAGTCCGGATAAACTCCCGTCGGCACTGAGGCTGGCTCCGTAATTGTCTTCACCTTCCAAACCAGATTGGCTCCAGTCGGCGGTGAGAGTCACTTCCGCTGTTTCATAGTAGGTCAGTTCGCGACGTTCGCAGGCAAGGAATGTGATGTGCAGGAATACGATGCACAGTAATGGAAAGGTAGCGGGGTATTTGTGTTTCATTTTATGCCTCCTTCCTGTGTTTTCTGCTTGCGGGCAAGCAGCCATATGAGCGAGACTTTGGCTTTGGTAGGGCCAAACCATGTATAACGGCCGTTCTCTTGCCATTGCAGGGTCTGGTAATTGTTGCGGGCATGGTAATGACGGTAGTCTGTGCGCAGCAACCCTATACCTATATTGAATTCCAAATGTAGGTGGCGCGAAAGTTTGTGGGCATAACCGTAGCTGAGTCCTGCTGCTATGAAAAATTCGCCCTGATAGCCATTGGTTTTCCATTGCAGGTCGTATTTGCCGCCTCCGGCATACAGACCGACGAAATGCCCTGTCAGTATGTCTTGTCGCTTCCGTTGTCTGTATAACTGCGGCCAATAGCGTACTTCGAGTCCGCCCGCCATGATTTCAAGGCAGTATTTATCACCGTCAAGCAGCCACCAGGGAAACATGTATTCTCCGTTTACCGACCAATGTCTGCCTATGGGTATTTCAATCTCGAAGTTGGGAATCAGCGCAACGTCGAATAGCAGGTTGGTCTTCAGGGCGAACAACGGGTGTGTGGCGGGATGTCCGGAACCGGAAGCAGGCAGAAACCTGTCGGGAATTTCCATGCTGGCCGGTAGCGGATACTCTACATTCCGAAAGAGATTCGGGACGGTATCTTGAAGGCAAAGGTATCCGGGGTATGCCGGCAGACGTACTGTTTTTTCCCAATCTATCTGCAGGATGGCCGAACGCAGGCTACGTAATATCCGGGCACGGATATACGGGTGGATGGAGTCACTCTCCAGCAACTTTAGGGCTTTTTTACGTTGGATGCCGGTATTGCTGTTGTCGATGATGTACAGTATCTGCCCACGGTGGGGGAGATGGCGTCTTTCGTCGACAAGACGCCGCAGTCCTTGCCAGTTTTCTCCTTGCGGACAAGTGTGTATGCGGCAGGTATCGATATGCGGAAATTTACGTATCAGATAGTTCTTGATGTTTATCGCTCTGCGTTCTGCCAATTGCTCGTTGTAGGCGGTATTGCCATCGGGAGAAGCAAAAGCGAGGATATGTATGGAACTTATCTTTTGTGGAACGGTATCATGGCTGGAAAACAGGCTGTCCAGAGCATTGAAGACATGTATATTATCCATGTATCCGCTGTCGGGCAACGTCCGGTCGAAACGAAAATGAAGTTCCATCGGTTGGGCGGGAACATACGTTCTTCTTTCTTGCTGGGCATGGCAATATGGAATGATTATAAAAGGTATCACCCAGCCAATAATAATGCTTTTCGCACTTTTATTAAGAACATTCATAAGACGAATGGTTTGGCCGCTGTCGAAAAGATTGTTACATTTTTCCGATAAACATTGCTGTGTGGAGCGGCTGTATATATTTGTTTGTTTGCTTTGCTTGTCCGTATTATCTCTGAATACGACGCTTATAGCAACAAATATATATTATTTTTCTATAGATGGTTTTATTTTTACCAAAAGATTTTAAAAAAATGCGCTTTTTCGTGGAAAGGATGTTTTGGGGGACGGTATAACGGGGCTTGCTGGTAGCAAAACAGGGAAAATGCTTCTGATAAAACATTTTCCCTGTCGAGTATAAGGAGTGTCGCTTGGGAGGCGAATAAATAATTTTACATTTTGTTGGTAGGGTGCAAGAGTATCCGTTATTTTATTCTTTGCCGGCCTCCTTATATATTTTCTAATTGTCTGTAATCTGATATATGTACGTTTTCATTTCAGCAGCGTTCCCGTTGCCTTTAAATAAGTGATGTAGTTCAGGTACAGCCGGAAACGTGCATCGACTTTGGTTTCGTACGCCTGCTGCCACAGAGCTTGCGCTTCCAGGTGGTCGGACAGGGTTTCCAGTCCCACGTCGTATTGGCTGCGGCTCACTCTCATGTTCTCTTCCGCCTGTTGCAGGGAGCGTTCGGCAATGGTGCTTTCCAGCCGGGCTTCGTCGAGGTTGTTGACGGATTGTGCCAGCTCAAGCAGCATCTGTTCGTTCATGTTCTCCTGTTCGAGGCGCGCCTGCTCCAGTTTGGCTTTGGCTGCACGTACTTTATTGCTGTTTGCACCGAAATGGAAGAGCGGTACGCTTACGTTCAGAAGCACAGAGAAGCTGCCGCCGTCGAACAGGTCCTGGTCGCTGATTTCCAAGCCGTGGATGTAGTCGTACGAACCTTTCACGCCGATTTTGGGCAGGAGTTCGCTGCGGTTCAGTTTCACCTGCTGCTTGGCGATGGCCACTTGCTGGTTCAGTATGGCATATTCGGGGCGGGCGGAGATGTCGGCTGTTTGCAGCCGGATGTCCTGTGCCACTTCGGGAAAAGTATCGGCGGTGCGTATATCTGCCGTCAGCGGTTTGCCGATGTAGTGGCAGAGGTTCATGGTGGCCAGGCGCAGCGCATTGTCGGCCTTGCGGATGTTGAGTTCGCTTTCGTTCAGCTTTACCTGTACTTTCAGCACGTCGTTCTGGGGCTTGAGGCCGTGTTTATGGGCGCTTTCCACGTTCTTCATCAGTTCCGTGAGCACGGCATTGTATTTGTCGGCCACTTTCTTCATCTCTTTGGCTTTGATGACTTGTGCGTATGCCTGCTCTGTCTTTACAATGACTTCCGAGGCTGTAAGCGTCTCGCTCAACTGTGCCATTTCCTTACCCAGCAGGGACATTTTGTATGCCGCACGGATTTTACCGCCCATGTAGAGCGGCTGTTCCACTTGTACGCCGCCCATATATACCATGCCTATCTTGTAGTTCAGGTCTATTCCGGGAAAGTAGGCGAACCCCTTGTTGGGAAGGAATTGCCCCGTGGCATCGGGCAGGAAAGTAGGCAGGTTGCCGCCGGCTATGCCGAGACTGCCGTCTGATGTACTGTAGATACCCGTACCGCTGAGGCTGAAGTTGGGGAAGAAGTTGCCCTTATAGCTCTTTGCGGTGTAGCGTGCACTTTCCGTTTGTCTGGCGGCTGCTGCCATTTCTTTATTGTATTTCAGCGCCATTTCCCTGCATTGTTCCAGTGTCAGCGTCTCTTGGGCGGAGATGTAGGCAGCGGAGAGCAGGGCGGCGAGGATGAATGTTGTCTTTTTCATTATTGTTCGTTTTTTATATGAAAGAATAATGCGTATAGTACAGGGATGAACAGGAGTGTTATCAGCGTTCCGAATGTGAGGCCGCCCATGATGGAAGCCGCCAGCGAACCGAACATCGCGTCGGGCAGCAGCGGTATCATACCCAGAATGGTGGTCAGCGCAGCCATGGTCACAGGACGGAGACGGCTTTGGGCGCTATCCACCAGTGCCGTAATAGGTTCTACCCCTTGGTTGAGCTGAAGGGTGATTTCATCCATCAGCACGATGCCGTTCTTGATGAGCATGCCTATCAGTCCCAGTGTACCCACGATTGCCACGAAGTTGAACGTCTTGTCTGTAAGCAGCATCACAGCCACCACTCCCACAAGCAGCATGGGCAGACTGCAGAAGATGATAATCGGCTTGCGGTAGTCCTTGAACAGCATGATAAGGATGGCAATCATCAGGATGATGGCAAGCGGGAAGTTCTTGAACAGATACTCCATGGACTCGTCGCTGGCGCTCTTCTCTCCCTGCCAATGCAGGGTATAGCCTTGCGGAAGTTCTATCTGTTCTATCCGACGGGCGATAATCTGCCTTGCCTTTTCGGTCTCTATGCCGGGAGCGGGAGAGCATTGCACGCGCTGGCTGCGCTGCCCGTTATAGCGCGGTACGACGGGGTCTTCCCAGCGGATGTCGATGCGCTTGCTGATTTGTTTCAGCGGGGTGCTTCCCATGAGGCTTTCCACCAGTTCTTCCTTGCTTAGCGTACCTGCCTTCAGTTTCACCATGGTTTCCTCGTTCAGCAGTCCGTTCAGCGAGGGCAGGGCGGAGAATACCTGCGTATTGCCGAGGTCTTCTATCGGCTTTCCTTCCTCGTCCAGACATTTCAGGTAGATGTTGTCGCGGTGGATGCCTTCGTAGAAGAACCCGATAGGTATGCCGCCGTTGGCGGAAAGCAGGGACATGCTTACATCATTGCGGCTGAGACCCAGCGCACGGGCGGCTGCCTGGTCGTACTCGATGGAGAGTACGGGTATCTGCGGTTCCCAGTCGGTGGTGATGAGGCGGACTTCCGGCGTGTGTTCCATAATGTACCGCGCGCTGTCGGCCAAGCGGTGCAGTACGGCAGGGTCGGGCCCCATGAACTGCGCTTCGATAGGGTACTTCTTGAACATCAGGTTGTAGCGTTTCAGGTTGATGTAAGCATCCGGATAACGCCGTGTCAGGTATTCCTGTATCTCATCCATATTCTCTACCAGGTCGTCAGGAGAGGTGAAGTCTATAATCAGTTCGCCGTACGACAAGGACGGATTGGCGATGCTGCGCACCAGGTTGTAGCGTCCCGGCGTGCCGCCGACAGAGGCGGTGACATGGGTAATCTCCTTGCGTGTTTTCAGGTAGGATTCTATCTCCCTTAAATCGCGTGCCACGCGGGTGGAGTTATTGCCTTCGGGCAGCTTGTACTCCATGTAGAGCTGGTCGTACACCATATCGGGGAAGAAACCCTGCCGCATGTAGCCGTAGCCGAAAATGGAAAGTCCCAGCAGGGCGAGCATCGCCAGTACGACGCTCCAGCGATGTGCCAGTCCGAAGTAGAGGGCGGTGCGCAGCAGGGCATAGGTACGTCCCTTGTATTCGCGCTTTCCGGTGGCGCTGACTTCAACGGCAGGGTGCAGCTTGCGGTTTGCCATCAGCGGCACGTGCACCAGCGCCAGCACCCAACTCAGCAGTAAGGACACCGCCAGTACGATGAACAGGTCGCGGGTGTATACCCCGGCAGTGTCCGGCGACAGGAAGATGGGAAGGAAAGCGATGATAGCTATCAGTGTGGCGCCCAGCAGGGGCATTGCCGTCTGGCGGCCGATGGCTGTCATTGCCTCCATGCGGTTTTTGCCGGCTTTCAGGTCTACCAGTATGCCGTCTACGATGACAATGGCATTATCTACCAGCATACCCATTGCCAGCACGAAAGCGGCAAGCGATACACGCTGCATGGTTCCGTCTGCCGTGTACAGGAACAGGAACGAACCGAATACGGTGACAATGAGGCTGATGCCGATGATGATTCCGCTCTTGAAACCCATGGCCAGCATCAGGATTACCACAACGATGATGACGGACTCTATCAGGTTGATGACGAAAGTACCCAAAGAGGCTCCCACACGTTCGGGTTGATAGAATACCTTGTGACACTCCACGCCTGCGGGCAGGCGGCTTTCTTTCAGTTGCGCCAGCTTCTTTTCTACGGCAGCGCCCACTTTCACGATGTCCGAACCGCTGGAAGCTGCGATGAGGATTCCCTGCGCCCGTTCGCTGTCGAAGAACAGTTCGTTGCGGGTAGGTTCTTCGTATCCTTTCTCGATGCGGGCGATGTCGCGCATGCGGAGCTGGTCGTCGTCATGCCCTTGTATCAGCATGCTGCCTATATCTTCCACTGTCCTGAACTTGTCGCTGACGGTGACGCGGATGCGGTTGTCGCCATTGTCGTAGTAGCCGCTGTAGGTGGTCTTGTTCTGTCCGTTCAAGGTGGCGAGGACTTCGGCGGGCTTTACGCCGAGGTTTGCCATGCGGTCTTGCAGCAGGGAGATGTTGATGCATTCGGGACGTTTGCCGTATAGTTCCACCCGTTCCACGCCTGTCATGTCGCTTATTTCGCGCTTGATGAGCTCTGCGTAGTCGGACAGCTCCCGGTCGGACAGTCCGTCACCGGTCAGTGCGTAGAACATTCCGTATACATTGCCGAAGTCGTCTTTCACGATGGGGGTGCTCGCTCCATCGGGCAGCAGGGCGCAGGCGTCGCTCACCTTGCGTCGCAGCATGTCCCAGCACTGCTCCACTTCATCGTCCGGGGTAATGGTGGTGAGTTCTACCTGTATCAGGGAGAGGTCGTTGTACGAGTAGCTTTCCACATTATCTATATTGCCCATGCTGCGGATGCTCTTCTCCAGCACATCCGTCACTTCCAGCTCTACCTGGTGGGCGGATGCCCCCGGATAGGTGGTTACCACCATGGCGAGTTTCACTTTTATTTCAGGGTCTTCCAGCTTGCTCATCTGGTAGCAGGAGAGGATGCCGCCTACAAGCAGGACGGTCACCAGGAAGTAAACCAGATTGCGGTTTTTGAATGCCCATTTGCTTATATCCATAATTGCTGAGTTTTAGAGGGAAACAATGCTATAACAGTCCGCCGATGTTTGTGTCGCTGGCAGCAGGCAGAGGAGTCACGGTTTCTCCGTCCTTTATGTGATGTATTCCTGCCGACACCACTTGGTCGCCGGGTTGCAGCCCGTCGGAAGCGATGATGCTGCGTCCGTTGCTCAGCAGGCGCACGAGGGTTACTTCGCGGCTGTGTACTTTGCTGTCAGACGGGTTGTATACGAATACGCAGGCTTTGCCGTCTTTTTGCAGGACAGCGCTGCCGGGTACGGAGAGGTTGCGTGAACTGTCATTGTCGCAAAGGATGGTAACCATGGTGTTCATGCCCGGAGAAGGAACGGGGCGGTTGTCTGTAGTCAGTTGCAGGCGCATGGTGTAGAGCTGGTTCGCATTTGCTTTGGGGGTGACGCTGATGAGTTTCAGCTCATAGGTCTGTTCCGGATAAATGTCGAACGTACAGCGGTATCGGTCAAATTGCTCGCGCCGGATGTATTCGGCTGCCGGAAGGTTTATTTCCACTTCCGGGGCGCTGTTGCTTATCATGGACAGGACAGGCATTCCGGCTCCTACCGTTTCGTGCGCTTCAAACAGCCTTTTCTGTATATAGCCGTTGAAAGGGGCGTAAAGGCGGGTGTAGCCCAACTGGTCTTTGTGATGCCGGTATTTGGCGGTGATTTGTTTCAGTCCGTACACGGCCTTGTCGTTGGCACTGGGCGTGGTTCCGTTGTCTTTGTAAAGCGCCATTACGCGTTCCGCCTCTGCCTTAATCTGTTTGTATTCGGCCTCGGTGGCGTCCAGTTGCACCTGGTAGTCCGTAGGGTCCAGTTCGGCAAGCAGTTGTCCTGCCTGCACGCGGGCTCCATCCTTTACATATATCTTCTGTATCGTGCCGCTCACTCTGAATGCGAGGCTGATGTCTTGTGCCGCTTTTACTTTTCCGGGATATTGCAGGCTGGTTTGCCCGCCGGCGGAGATGACCGTGTCTGTTTTTACAGTCTGGTATTCTTGCGTGTCTTTAGCTCCGTTGCTACAGGATAGCAGCGAGTAGAGTGAGATGCTTGTTAAAATCCAATAAATTCGTTTCATAATTCAAGGTATATTAGTTTTGTGACAAAATTACTCAGTCTCTTCTATATATAAAAGGTTTATAAGCATTATAAAATGTTCTGTTTATGCCCTCTCTTTATAAAAAACGGACATTTTTCTGTCTATTGCGTTCTGGGGTGTCAGATTCGTCGTGTGGACTTTATACTGTGACAGTCGATATTCGGGTGATGAAAAGTTACGGAAATTGGGAATTGAAAAAGGTTATGAGATAATCTTTTTCATATCTTTGCAAGTACATATAATTAATATCTTATACCGAATGAACACGCAAAACTCTTATCTTGCTTCAAAGCCGCATTACGAGATACTCGACGGGCTTCGTGGCGTAGCTGCCGTAATGGTAGTCGCTTTTCATCTGCTGGAAGCGCATTCCGGCGGCAATCACTTGGAACAAATTATCAATCACGGTTACCTGGCTGTAGATTTTTTCTTTATGCTTTCCGGTTTTGTTATCGGTTATGCTTATGACGACCGCTGGAGCAGGATGAGCATCGGTACTTTCTTCAAGCGGCGTATTATCCGTTTGCATCCTATGGTGATAGTGGGAAGCATAGTAGGTGCGATATATTTTTATTTTCAGGAGTCGTCCTGCTTTCCGGCTATACAGGATACATCGGTAGGGACTATGCTGCTGGTAATGCTGTTGGGGTGTACGCTGCTTCCGCTTCCTTTGAAATGGGACATTCGCGGCTGGACCGAGATGCATCCGCTCAACGGACCGGCGTGGTCGCTTTACTACGAATACATAGGCAATATTCTTTATGCATTGTTCATCCGTAAGTTCAGCAAGACAGCTTTGTCCGTTCTCGTTGTTGTGGCGGGATGTTTTACGGTGCACCTTTGTCTTACCGCACCTGCGGGTGATATTGTCGGCGGCTGGGCGTTGAATTGGGAGCAGCAGTACGTAGGGCTTGTCCGGTTGATGTATCCTTTCTTTGGCGGATTACTGCTGTCCCGTCTGGGGTGGCTTGTTCGTATTGAGAAGCGTGCGTTCTGGTGGTGCAGTCTGATGATTGTGGCAGTTTTGGCATTTCCTCGTCTGGGCGGTGAAAATCATTATTGGATGAACGGACTCTATGAGGCCTGCTGCATTCTTTTTGTCTTTCCTGTGATTGTGTCCATGGGGGCAGGAGGTAAGGTGACGGGCAAACGTTCTACCGCTGTGTGCAAGTTTCTGGGAGATATTTCGTATCCGGTATACATAACGCATTATCCGTTGGTGTATACCTACACGGCGTGGGTGTGCAATAATAATGCTACTTTAGCGGAAGGCATTCCTTATATGATACTGACCTTTGCCGGTGCTTTCATTCTTGCCTATGCCTGTCTGAAACTCTATGACGAACCTATACGCAAATGGCTGACAGACCGATTCCTGAAAGGAAAGAAAGCTGTTAAAAGTTAGTTCTCGTGTAGTGCGGTAAACGCATGTACAATGTAATACAGTTCCGGTATGATAAAAAAGTCCCGATGCAGTTTATTCAGAATCTGCACCGGGACTTTTCTCTAATTACCAGTTATCTTATTTTACGTCAATGAATCTTTTGGCCTTTTCTTTTTCCTGTTCGGAAAACTTCGGCAAGTCTATGTTCAATACGCCGTTTTCTACTTGGGCGGAAATCTTTTCTTTGTCTACATCGTCCGGAAGGATCATTGTCTGTTGGAATTTGGAGTATGAGAATTCGCGACGCAGATAGCGGCCTTCTTTCTTCTCTTCCTTGTTTTCCGTTTTCTTCTCCATGCTGATGACCAAGTTGTTTTCTTCATCGATATGGACGTTGAAGTCTTCTTTGGTCATTCCGGGAGCTGCCAACTCTACCTTGTATTCCTTTTCTGTTTCAAATACGTTGATGGCGGGAGCCGTTGCATTGGCTTTTACCATCCAATCGTTATCAAAGAAATCGTTAAAGATACTTGGTAACCAATTCTGAGTTCTTCTTACAGGCATCATAATCATAGTCTCCTATCTTTAAAAAGTTATACATTCGTTTTGTTCTGAACTTCGGTTTTCGATGTTCCCCGATGTTTGCCTTTCGGTTTTCACCGTCTGTATCTTGAACCGTCGTTCACTTACTGTTATGGCAAACTGTATGCCAACAGGCTTGTACTCACTTTATTGACTAATTGTCATTGTTGGTCTGACTATTTTACCTGTATAATGCCAATATTGCTATCTTTTTATTTAAAATTGATTGAATTTCATACTAATTTAAAACGCATTCGCCAGCGCTTGCTTTCTTCGTCCCAGTCGTGGCTGATAATTTTGAAAGTTCCTATCTCGGAAGTGTTGGCAACGTGTGTACCGATGCAAAGGCATTCGTCATAATCACCGACTTTTACTATACGTACGGTTTCCGAAGCATCTTCGGGTAACCGTTCCAAATCGAACCGTCCTTTGGCTTCTGCCTGAGTGATGAACTCGGTAGTGACAGGCAGATGTCGTGCTATCACTTCATTTACCGCTTTTTCCAGACTCTCTATTTGTTCTTCCGTGGGGCAGGCGTTGAGCTGATAATCCAATTTACTTTTTTTGCGTTCTATATGAGCGGAGACGGAACGGCCGCAACCGAATAATCTGATCATTGTCTGATTAATGATGTGTTCGGTGGTATGCATAGGTGCGATTGACACATCCTGAAACTTGGGGGCTGCTTGATTTATTTCCATAATAGATAAATTTTTATTGCTTTGAGACATAAGAACAAAAGAACAAATTTTTTCTTATGCGTAATTTTTATGTTTATATTCTCTGAATTTCCTTTTTATTTCGATACGTTCACCACCAAAGTTTATTAATAAGCCGTGGTCTGTATTGGTAGCGGTTAAGTAATTTACTAATTGTGTTTCGTGTATAGGAAGAAGATGCTGTACCGCTTTAAGTTCAATGATTATTTCTCCTTCTACGATTATGTCCGCTCTAAATTCTCCAACAATTTCATTTTTGTAATATACATTTATAGGAGTTTCTGTATCTGCATGAATACTTTTTTCTTTTAATTCTATTATCAATGCTTTCTGATAAACATTCTCGAGAAAACCTGCTGCAAGGTGTATTCTTACATTATAAGCACACTGAATAATAGCTTTTATCAAATTTTCTATTTCCATGTTTCCTTTTTGTTCTTATGTTCTTTTGTCTAAAAAATAAGAGAATATGTTTCATCTGTCTGCATGGGGCGGGTATTCCTGTTTGTTGTGCTCATTGAGTTTCGCTTGTTGTTCCATAAGTTCTTCTTTTAAAATACTGTATACATGTATGTCCGCATATTCTCCCGAAGCCAATAACTCTCCGGCCCGTTCCGTTCCTTCAAGGCGGAAGCCAAGCCGGACGGGAATGCCGTTACTTGCTACATTGCCTGTGGCACAACGTATCTGTATACGTTTTATGTTTTTGGTTTCGACGGTCCATCGGCATAGGCAGCGGACACAATCGGTCATGATGCCCTGATGCTGGTATTCGGGCAGAAGCCAGTAACCGATTTCCGTGCGGTGATTGGCAAAGTCGGAAAAATGAAAACCTATCAGTCCGCAAATTTCATTCTCTCTGTTCCAAATACCGAATATAGGTTCGTAGTTGTCGGCAGGGGCGGAGAGGACTCCTTTCAGAAAGTTTTCTTCATCGGCTACGGACTTCAGGTTGTCTACAAAAGGCAACCATGTCCGCATATAGTCGCGGTGGGTATCTATGGCACGGTATATGGCAGCGGCATCTTCTACCGTTACTTCACGCAGCACAATATCCGGACGGATTTCAAAAGATACATTTAAATGGTTGAAAGCCTTTGTCTCTTTCTGCCTGTCCTGTATCCTTTCCTTGAGTTTGCTCCAGGCATGCGTGTCGAACAGGCAGCTTTCGCGCATGGTGTGATACATCTCCTTGAACCGAGACATCGGAATGGTGAAGCTTAATAACTCCGCCTCGAAATGAGGGCGGACAGACGGGTCGAAGAATCCCAAAAAGGTTCGTTTGCCTTGTTTCCGGTTTTCAAGGATAGTCTGAGTTACTACGGAACAACAGCCCGAACCGAAAGGAGCTGATACGGCATCCGTTGCATTGCTGTCGAAAAAAGCCCATGTGGCAAGTCCTGCCAGCATGTCCGGCGTGGCAAGAAACAATATGCCTTCCACTTTGTCGAAAGAACCAATCTTGTCGATTCGTGCAAAGTGCAGGTAGGCTTTTTCCGCTTTAGGCACTTGCAATTCCTGTATGAAGTCAACAACCATATCGGGTGTTTTCTTGTATTTCTCTTTCAAAGAGACGAAGCCGGGCACATGTTCCGGCATATCCGTGAAGCCTGTGTAGAACTTACCGCCTCCACAGCCTATTGTTTCGGCATTGAGGCTGATTGTTTTTCCGTTTCTTACTTGCGCCATGCTTTTAAAAAAGCACCCGTTTACTTTCTCTGCCGGAGCTTCCGGTTGGTCGGAGTACCAAAATACGATGGGAAGTTCGGCCTGCTGCCCGAAAGCTTCCCGATAATTGCCTATAAACGTATGTATATCCATTCCCTTCTATTTTTCACCAAAGATAATTAATATTCCGGGAATTTCTTTTCCGGTATGCGAAAATACGGTTTTATGCTAACCGAGCAGCGCCATATAAGCCAGTTCTCCGATGATAAACAAGCTGACTGCACCTATCAGAACCGCTTCGCCCAGCAAATACCCTAATGCTGCATGCAAAATTGTACAGTGGTATTTGGATATTTCGCTATGATGCCGATGCCGCCAAGCTATCATTCCACACAAGGCGGGAGCAACGAACAGCAGGAATATAAATCCCGCTGTCGATGCTCCCGACCACATGCCGCTTATTCCTAACAGAATTTCCATGAGCAAAGTTCCGCAGATAAGAAAAAGCATGAATAAAGAGAATTTCGGAATGGCAGTTATCTGCTCTCTGCGCATTTTACGGATTAACCGTATGTAGGCTACTACTCCTGCAATGGGTAATGCAAGAAGAAAAAGAAGGATGATAGTGGCCGTTATATAGGACAAGATTATCTTCATTTTCGGTAAATATTATTTTTCTTTTCCAAACAGTAAGTACATATAATTAGTTAATGGCGTATTCCATTGATATAAACTGATTTAAACTATTTGCTTCTCTCAAATTAAAAGGTGCTGACGAGAACCTTTGATGCAAATATATAAGAAAGAAAATATAAAACCAAACAACCGATTGGTTTTTGAAAAATAAGAAAGAAAAACCGGAAAAAGTGGCTGGAAAATTAATCAGGAGTAGACAGGAAAACCGGGAGTGTTATAATTGTTTCTGAATACGAGATACATTATTATTCCCGTTAAAGCATGCTATAAATAGCGGAAATGGTGGTAAAAGGCACTGCAACGTAAAAAAGATGGTTCCGAAAAAGAAGCGGATGAAATACATGGGCATAAAAAAAGGAGTACCGCTGTACTCCAACCTTTGTTAACCTTAAATCTAATACTATGAAAAACACGTTGCAAAGATACGGACATTTGATAAATCTGCAAATTATCCAAGAAAAAAAGCATGTTTTATAACATTTATTATAAGATTGAACTTCTTTTTCGGACTTGTTTAAATTTTGTTCGGTATTCTTCTCAGAGCTGTTTTGCAGTTGTCTGAGGAGTATAACGAGCTATGTGACGAATAAAAACAAGAGAACAAGCCGGAAAGAGACTCGGAAGAAGCCTGAATAAAATTCTTTTTTAGCTTGTAAATGTCAGGGGAAATTGTGAATATTTGTATTATAAAAATCATAACTCTGCTAAGAGCGGTATATATTAACTGAATTATCGGTATATGATATGACAAATAAACAAATGAATCCGGAGAGCATTGACAGAATAGAACATAGTACTTATACGCCTCTGGAAAAGAAATATCTGAAAGTGCAGTTTGTCAAAGTGGCATTGGTTTATCTCGGTCTTATGGCTGTTTCGCTTTTTCTTCTTTGTGCAGAGGGGTTTGCTTACCGGTATGCCGCTACTATCATTGTTGAATGCGGTTTGCTTGTAGCATCCGTTGTTAATTTGCTAATTCTTCCCAAGGCATACAACTATAAAGGATTCGTTATTCGTGAGCACGATATAACCTTTCGCTCCGGGATTATCTTTCCTTCGGTTATTACCGTTCCTTTCTGTAAAATTCAGCAGGTGAGTGTTTGTCAGAATCCTGTTACACGTCTGTTTGGACTGTATTCCGTTGACTTGGTAAACGGAGCCCAATTGTTGGCTACAATCAGAATTCCCGGACTGACGGAAGAGAGAGCAGATAAAGTGAAGGCGCTTGTCATAGAAAGTATAAAAAATGAAAACAAATGATTTCTCTGCGCCGAGGCGAATGAGCAAAAGCGCGTTCGTAATATTCCTTGTCAACAACCTATGGCTTTATGCGAAGTATTTTCTTTTTATAGTCATTCTTGAATTGTTTAATTCGGAAAAGAAATTATCTTTTATTGAAGCGGCTTTGGATTTTTTGGTTGTTTTGGCAATCTGTCTGACCTTGGCAGCAGTCATTGCTTTTATCAATTATTATTCCAAAAAGTATTATGTGGAGAATGGAAATCTGATTTTCATTCACGGTTTGGCACATAAGGAAATTACCAGTATATCTTTGACGAAAATTCATTCTTTGCGTACTAAACAGGGATTGATTTATCGTTTGCTGGATATGAAGGGAGTATCATTTGATACGCTTGCATCGCAATCGGAAGAAATAGAAATGATTCTTGACAATGAAGATTGGGAAGCATTGCTCAGCCGGATAGAAACTTTGGATAGTCAGACACAGATACAGGCATCCGAAGCAGATAAGATTGAAGAGAAAACCGATGGATACACTACCAAGTTGAGCGTTGGTAATTTGAATCTGATTAAAGGAGCACTTTGTCAAAACCACCTTCGGGGCATGGTTGTATTTGGAAGTATTTTAGTTACTTTATATGACCAGATTATATCGGTCAATGAAAATGCTGTGGAATATTTTTATGGTTACATGGCTACACATGCCGATTTCTTACGGCTTTCATTATCAAGTTGTATCACTGTTGCCGCTATCTTGTATATAGTTACATTGCTACTATGGTTGGGTAAAGTCTTTTTGCGCTATTTCAATATGGATATACGTATAGACCGGGAACAGCTGTTCTTTGAGAGCGGACTGATTTCGCGTAATAGCAGCCGGTTCTCATACGATAAGATTTGTACTGTTTATATCAAGCGGAATATCATAGAAAAATGGTTGGCTTGCAGCACTGTTATGCTGAAACAGGCATTGAATGCCACTGACAGGAATAGAGGAGCGGATGTCAGAATTTATGGTTCAGACTCTGCTACAACTTTTCTGGACTGGTGGTTGGGAAAGGATTATGCATCTTCGCAACCTATCGTTTCTGCTCAATCCGGATACGGCTTATTAGGCTATACCATCCGATTCGATCTGTTGGTTTCGCTTGCAGCCGGTATAGCCTTATGCTATTTTCAATATTACGGTTGGCTTTGGCTCCCGGTCGTTTATATGCTGATATCCCTGATAAAAGGGATTTTTGCCGTACGTCGGAGTTCTATCACTTTAAAAGAGGATTATGTGGAAATCAATTCAGGAAAGTTTGCAGAAGTGAAAAACTATTTCAAATATTCGAACATGGAAGTGGTTCGCATGACAGCTACTCCTTTTACTCCTTTTTATCACAGAGTAAATCTTGTCATTTCTACCAATGGTTCCTCCTTTACCATAAGAAGCCTGAAAGAACAAGAAGCTAAGGAAATCTATGAATTGCTGCTGTATAATTGCTATATCAAATGAGGCTGATGGAGGCTTGCTGTTTATTCCATCGGCGGAATTATCTGTGCACATATATTAATTCCGCCGTTTTTTCTCTATCTCTTTTTTAGGAATTTCAGCCTTTGGCTTCCTGGTACATAAAGCGTTTGATACTCTTCTTGGCGG